>ULXR01031160.1_pt1 | contig 9158 bp, 10 predicted proteins | sample 1961511 | NCBI WGS metagenome assembly ULXR01 (sample SAMEA4835844, study PRJEB28245) | human gut metagenome | biome: gut microbiome; material: fecal sample | place: Denmark | collected 2008 | reverse complement strand
GGAGGCTGCCGAAGATGAGCAGGAAGAATAAATGCCGGGGCTGTGTATGGGGCACCCGGCTGAACGAGATCACGGCGTTCTGCCCGTTCCGGCAGTGCGTCAAAAAGGGAGGCAGCGGCAATGGCGATGATCCACATGGAACCGCAGACGCTGCAGCTGTTCGAGCGGGTCCTGGAAACGCTGAAACCGCCCCCGAACCTGACACTGAGCCAGTGGGCGGATAAATACCGCCGCCTGTCCGCCGAAGCGTCTTCGGCAAAAGGCCAGTGGAACACCGACAACGCCCCCTTTCAGAGGGAAATCATGGACGCAATCGGCGATGTCCATATCCGCAAGGTGGTGGCGATGATGTGCGCCCAGGCCGGGAAAACGGAGGGGCTGATTCTCAACACCGTCGGCTTCTACATGAGTTACTACCCGGCTCCCATTATGATCGTGCAGCCCACCGTGAACCTGGGCGAGAGCTTTTCAAAAGACCGTTTGGCAACCATGATCCGGGATACGCCGATTCTCCGGGGGCTGGTGGACAACAAAAGCCGCTACTCCGGCAACACTATCACCAAGAAAAATTTCCCCGGCGGACAGCTGACGATCATCGGCGCAAACTCGCCGACCGATCTCCGTGGCCGCCCCATCAAGGTGCTGCTGGCGGACGAGGTGGACGCCTACAAAGCCAGTGCTGGCAAAGAGGGCGACCCGATCATGCTGGCCGAGGAACGCCAGACCACCTACTGGGATCACAAAACGGTGCTGGTTTCCACCCCGACCACCAAAGCCAGCAGCCGTATCCTGGACGAGTTCAACGCTTCCACACAGGAGGAATGGAACATCCCTTGCCCAAACTGCGGCAAGTACCAGCCTTTTGTGTGGGATGGGATGGTGTTCGACAAGGAGAAGTGGCCGAAGGGCGGCGTACAATACCGCTGCGCTGAATGTGGGTGCCTGGATAATGAGTTCAGGTGGAAGAAAAACAGCATCCACGGCAAGTGGGTGGCGGCACACCCTGAACGGAAAGTCCGGGGCTTCCACATGAACAAAATGGGGTCAACGCTCTGCGGCTGGAATGAGATCGTCGAGAAATTCATTGCGGCTGATCTGGACGCTTCCCGGGGCGACTACGAGAAGATGCAGGTCTTCGTGAACACGAACCTGGGTTTGCCGTGGGAGGAACCGGGCGAAACGGTAGAAACCACCGCCCTGATCGACCGCCGCGAGTTCTACGAGGCCGAGGTGCCCGACGGCGTTCTCTACTTGACTTGCGGCATTGATACCCAAGACAACCGCTTTGAGGTGGAAGTCGTGGGCTGGGGTATCGGCAAGGAAAGCTGGGGCATCCGATACCAACGTATTTACGGCGACCTGAAACGGGGCCAAGTATGGGCTGACCTTGACGCTTTTCTTTCCACCACATGGAAGAAGCGGGATGGCACAGAGCTTTCCATCCGTGCGGCCTGCATGGACAGCGGCGGACATTTCCCGGATCAGGTCATCAGATTTTGCAAAGAGCGGGAAGACCGCCACATTTGGGCAATCAAAGGCCGCGGCGGTATGGATGTACCCTACATCCGAAACCCGACCAAGAATAACCGCGTCGGCGGTGAGCTTTTTGTGCTGGGCGTTGACACCGGCAAAAATGCCGTGCTTGCCCGGTTGAAAGTGCTTATCAAGGGTCCGAACTACTGTCACTTCCCGGCGGGGCAGGACGCAGGCTATGACGAAAATTATTTTAAGATGCTGACGGCAGAGCATAAAGTGACCCGCTGGAAGGGCGGGCGCAAGGTGGAACGGTGGGAGCTGAAAGACCCGGCGCAGAAGCGCAATGAGGCTTTTGACATCAGAAATTATGCCACCGCCGCGCTGGAAATCAGCAATCCCCCCGGCCTGGAAATCCCGGGCGAGGATGCACCGCGCCCGGCAAAGCCGCAGCACCAGTACCGCAGAAGAAGATCGGGAGGAATTTAACCGATGTCGATCATATCAAAAGAAATCGCAAAGCAGCATTTGGAGATGTGGCTCAAGGCGGAGGAAGCAGTTTCTACCGGCCAGAGCTACCAGATCGAGCAGATGCAGCTTACCCGCGCCAGTCTGAAACAAATCCGGGAAAGCATTTCCTTTTGGGAGGGCAAGGTGGCAGAAGCCGAGCGAGAGGAACAGGGGCGGGGCAGAAACCGTATCTACCATTTCGCCCCGCATGATGTGTAAGGACGGTGGGAACCATGGTAAATATTCTGGATAAGGCAATCGCGGCGGTTTCCCCCATTGCGGGCTATCGCCGCGCCACGGCCAGAGCCGCCCTGTCCATCCTGAACAACGGCACGGGTTATGGAAACTATGGCGCATCCCATACGTCCAGAGCCATGCGCAGCTGGCACGTCGGCGGCGGATCGTCAAAAGAGGACATCGAGGACAACCTTGATACCCTGCGCAAGCGGAGCCGGGATGCTTACATGGGCATCCCTCTGGCGGCTGGCGCATTGAAGACTTTGCGCACCAACGTAGTGGGGTCTGGTCTTGTGCCAACGCCGCAGGTCGATGCAGATTATCTGCATCTGACCGAAGAACAGGCAGACCAGCTGCAAGCGCAGATCACTCGGGAATTTAATCTCTGGGCAGACAGCACGGCTTGCGATGCAAGCGGCATGGACAATTTCTGGCGGATGCAGACATTGGCGTTCACCAGTTTTCTGATGAACGGTGACGCTTTTGCCGCAGTCCAGTACAGAGAACGCCAGAACTGGCCGTATGCTTTGCAGCTGCGCTTGATCGAAGCGGACCAGGTGTGCAGCCCTGGGCGTTCGGACCGACTGGCACCCTGCAAGGTGGGCGGCGAAGATGTGTTCCAGATCGTACAGGGCGTGGAAACAAATGAGGCCGGAGAAATAATCGCTTACTGGGTCGCCAATCGGCACCCGCTGGAATATGACAACCCGGTGCCGCTGGCATGGAACCGAGTAGAAGCCCACGACCCGGCAACTGGCGCACCGAACATCCTGTGCATCACGCAGAGAGAACGCGCCGGGCAGCGGCGGGGCGTTCCGATCCTTGCCCCGGTATTGCCCACTCTGAAACAGATGGGGCGGTACACGGAAGCGGAACTGGCGGCGGCCATTGTTTCGTCGTCTGCAACGCTGTTCATCCAGCGAGATGCAGAAACAAACCAGGCACCGTTTGGCGAAGAACCGCAGGATAAAGCTGCTGATCCGAATACCCCTCCCGATGAACTGGCAATCAACCTTGGCCCGGCGGCGGTGTTTGATCTCGCCCCGGGCGAAAAGGCGAACCTGATCGACCCGAAGCACCCGACCACGACATACGACGGCTTTATGTCGGCAATGTCGAATCAGGTTGCAACGGGAATCGAAGTGCCAAGTGAAGTGCTGTACAAGAAATTCAGCTCCAACTATTCTGCATCCAGAGGCTCCCTCAATGAATTTTGGAGGACGTGCGGGGTGATGCGGGATAGCTTTGCAGACGATTTCTGCCAACCAACTTACGAGAAGTGGTTTGCCGAGGCGGTAGCCCGTGGGCGTATCAATGCCCCGGGCTTTTTTGATGACCCGGCCATTGCAAAAGCCTATACGGGCTGCATCTGGAACGGACCTGCTCGGACGAACCTTGACGCCAAGAAGGAAATCGAGGCGGCGATCCTGCGCATGGACAAGGGCATCAGCACTGCCGAGCAGGAAACTGCGCAGATGACCGGCGGAAGCTGGCGGGCAAATATGCGCCAGCGCAAGTCCGAAATGGAGAAAATAAAGGAGGTAGGGTGCGATGGGCAAACCCAGTTCCAAGACGGCCCCGAAGACGACAAATAACAAGTTCTGGAAGTTCTGCAATCTGGCTGACAGCCAGAAAGCGGAGCTTTTTCTTTACGGCGATATTTCTGAAACGAGCTGGTGGGGTGATGAAGTTACCCCGAAACAGTTTGCGGACGATCTCGCCGCTCTGGGCGATGTGACCGAAATCACCGTGTACATCAACTCCGGCGGAGGTGATGTTTTTGCAGCTCAGGCCATTGGCAATCAGTTGGCCCGCAATGCTGCCACTGTGACCGCCCACATCGACGGCCTGTGCGCCAGTGCTGCCACCATCGTTGCCTGCCACGCCGACAAGGTGGTGGCAGCAGCGGACAGCACCTACATGGTCCACCCGGTCAGCATGGGGCTGTGCGGGTATCTGACGGCGGACGAGATGCGGAACTACCTGAAAGCTCTGGATGCTACCAGGGAGAGCATTGTATCTCTGTATGCCAAAAAGACCGGCCATGATGCGGATGAGTGCGCAAAGTGGATGGATGAAACAAACTGGTGGACGGCAGACGAAGCCAAGGAAAACGGCTTTGTGGACGAGGTGGACGACGCTGAGGAAGACGCTGTGGTGGAGAACCGCAACGGCATCCTGTTCGTCAACAGCGTCGGCACCCACCTGCCTTTCAACGAGGCACCCGAATTTGTCAGAAACCGGGCAAAGGCTAAACCGCCCGCCGTCCGGCCTGAAAATAACCACCCGGCGGAACCGCCGGAACACAACGACCATGGGGAGGTAAAAGACATGGAAATCAAGACCAAGGATGATCTCCGCAAGGCGTACCCTGATATGGTGGCGCAGATCGAGAATGACGCCGCCGTTGCAGAGCGCACCCGCATTCAAGAAATCGAGGCCATCACGATCCCGGGCACCGAGGATCAGGCGGAGGAAGCCAAGTTCACCAAGCCGGTGGATTCTGCATCCTATGCCAAGACCGTCATCGCCAACATGAAGGCCAAGCAGCAGACGCAGAGCAAGACCTACCTGGCACAGGCGCAGGCCGCAGCACAGAACTCTGGCGCAAACGCCATCGGCAACCCGCCGCCCGCAGATGTTGAGCCGGAGAACGCAAAGGGCAACGCCCTGCTGGATGCCATCCACAAGGTGAACGGCGTGAAGTAAGGAGGACAAGGCTATGAGCATGGATCTGGAAAAGAAGACGTTCAGCACTGCGCCGGAGTATTTCCTTGCCGGCGCGACCATTGGCATTGCCAAGGCCACCAAAAAGGCAAGCGCAGCAGTTGCAGCACACGCCCCGGTTCTGCTGGACAGTGACGAGGTGAAGCCCATCGCAAAGGTGGACGGCAGCAATCCTCTGTCCGTTACCGGGCTGTACGGCATTACCGCAGACAGTGCCGAAGCGGGTGAGGAAGTTCCTGTTTATCTGACGGGTGAGTTCTTCGCCGATGCGCTGGTGCTGCCCGAGGGCGTGAAAGCAGCGGACATCGAAGTTGCCCTGCGCAACCTGGGCATTTTCCTGAAGTGATAGGAGGATAAAAAGCTATGGCTAACGAAGTAAGCATTTACGATCCCCGGTATCTGGCAGAGGTCGTGCGCACCACTCCCCCGGTGCATACCTTCTTCCTTGATACCTATTTCAGCAACATCAAGACCTTCCCGACCAAGGGCGTGGACATCGACATCGTGAAGGGTGACCGCCAGATGGCATCTTTCGTGCATCCGCTGGTGGGCGGTCAGGTACTCCGCGATCAGGGCTACAAGACCGAGAGCTTTACCCCGCCCCTCATCAACCCGCTGACGATCACCACCGCCAATGATGCTCTGGAGCGCGCACCCGGCGAAGACCTGTACTCCGGCAAGACCCCGGAGGAACGCGCCGCACAGCAGCTGATCGAGGACTATAAGCGTCTGGACGATGCTGCTACCCGCCGCGAGGAGTGGATGGCCGTCAAGACCATCATGGACGGCCAGATTCCCATTATCGGCAACGGCGTGAGTAAGGTCATCGACTTCGGCTTCACCAACAAGGTAAAGCTGGAAGGAACCAAGCAGTGGGGCAAGTCTGCCGCAAAGCCGCTGGACGATCTGGAAGACTGGGTGGATCAGGTGCTGACGAACGGCTTTGCCAATGTGGATCACGCCGTTATGGGCAAGACTGCCCTGCGGAACTTCCTGGCAGATGCCGAGGTGCAGAAGATGCTGGACAACCGTCGCATCGAACTGGGTAAGATTGACCCCAAGGACCTGCCCAATGGTGTGCGTTACATCGGTCACCTGAACAAGCCCAACCTGGACATCTACAGCTACGGCGAAGTCTATCTGGACAACTGGACTGATCCGGCCAACCCCGTCACCAAGCGGCTGGTGGACGACAACAAGGTCGCTCTGCTGCCGTCTAATCCGGGCTTTATGCGGGCTTATGCGCTGACCTCGTACATCGACGACACCAAGCGCACCATCACCGCACAGACCCCGCGCCTGCTGCGTACCTATGTGAAGCACGGTCCTGACCGTATGATTCTCGAACTGCAGACCCGCCCGCTGACGATTCCTGACAAGGTGGACAGCTGGCTCGTTGCGGAGGTCTGCTAAGACCATGCTGGACGTGGATGACAAGTACGGCACACCCGACACCCCATTGCAGCTGCCCACGTTCAAGGACTTTGTGGCGCAGGATGTGCAGACCGTTTTCTTTAACCTGGACGAGTTCGCCGAGAAACGCTACATCGACGGGAAAGAAATGGCCTGCATTACCCAGCACCCCGGCGTGACCGAACGTGCAGCACACTGGGAAGGCGGCGCAAAGCAGAGCTTCGACCAGGGAATGTACAAGGCTGACCTGCTCTTGTATGTCAAGAAGGAGGACTACGGTCCTATGCCGAAGAACGATAAGCTCATAACGCTGGATAAGAAGCGGGATTACAAGATCAAATCCTGCTCTCTGAAAGCCGGCGTATACCGCATGGAGCTTGAGCGCGTGAGAGGGTGAGATAAGTGGCCTACTTCAAAACCAGCTACGATGCTTCCAGCACCACGCTGTCTATCGACGATGAACAGGTTGCCCGTGCCCTCGGAGTGCTGGCGGACAAAACCCCGGCGGCACTGAAAGTGGCGATCAACACCACGGCGCGGCAGACCCGAAAGGTGATGCTGCAGGAAGTGAAGGAACGGTATGATCTCAATGCTGCCGGAAAGCGCATGATCGAAGACCTGCGCCAAAGGCAGAAAGCCACAAACCGCCGCCCGGCGGCAATCCTTGCCATTATGAAAAACGACCCCGGCGCATTCCGGGCAGACCTGGGCTATTTCCGGACCAGCCCCACAAAACCCTATATGGGTCCATCTGTCCGCAATGCGCCGCCATTTTTCCAGGCACACGTCCTGAAAGGCAGCCCGATGCTTGACCTTGGCGGCACGAGCAGCAAGAGCAAGGGCTTCCTTGTGAAATTCCAGTCTGGGCATATCGGTATGGTTCAGCGGCAGCTTGGCGTACCGGCTGACAAAGACTATACCGCCAGCGGCAAGAAACGCTGGAAGCCCAATGAGAAACTTGTGACGATGCCCAGCCCTTCTGGCTCTGCCATGCACCATACTGTGTGGGAGATGCAGGAACAGACAGTGGAGCAGATGTTGCAGGACAACACCGAACGGCGCGTTCGGCAGTTGATTGCCAATGCGAAGCGAAAGGGCGTGATCTGATATGGCGGAGAAAATCGCTGGATATACAAGCGAGATGTGCCAGCAAGCCATGATCGACGAATTGACTGAACTTTTCCGGGGAATGACGTTTGGCGGGCAGGAAAGCCCCAAACCCCTGCAAATCTTCAAGCAGTTCCTGCCGATCCAGACGACCGACGATGATGAGGCGGATACAAACGATTCCCCTTACCCCTGCATCATCGTAATCGAGAGCAGCGGCGAACAGGACAACGAGGATGACCCGCAACTTGTCCTGTTGCAGCTTGTGATCTGCTGCTATGACCGCGGAATTGACCGACAAGGGTATGTAGACACCGTGAACGTGAAAGAAACTATTATGCAGCACTTCAAGCGGAAGCCGATTTTCGGCGGTGCTTTTGAAGTGTCATACCCCAGGAAATGGGAGCTTTCGGACGATGACGCGGATTACTACTATTGGGGAATCGTGAACCTCATTTGCAAAACCCCGAATGGTTTGAAAAATGAAGAAGTGGAGGCTCTGATATGAGTGACGAAAAGAAAACCACTGCGGAGGCAAAGAAAGCCGCGGAGGTGCAGGAGGAAGCTGTGGTGTACTGTGGCCCGACCATCAAAGGTCTGGCTCCGCAGTACACCGTTTTTGTGGGCGGTGTGCCCGCGAAGCTGGCGGAGAAGATGGAGGCAATCCCTGTGCTGAAAGCCTTGACGGTTCCCCGTGAGAGGTTCGCAGAGATGCGGGTGAAGGTCGAGCAGGACGGCACCAGGGAGAACACCCTCTATCAGCGGGCGGATGCTCTGCTGAAAGATGCTGTCACGAACACTGTGGCAGCAGAGTAAGGAGGATGTGAACTATGGCTGTTTCTCATGGCTTTAATCTGACCGAAGCGACCACCAGCGTTTCCGCGCCGGTACAGGTCAGCTCTGGCTTACAGATCATCGTTGGCACTGCCCCTGTCAACCAGCTGGCAAACCCGGCGGCGGCAGTAAACACCCCGCTGTACGTCAGCACCTACAAGGAGGCTGTGGCAGCGGTGGGCTGGTCCAGCGATTTTGCAAAGTACACCCTTTGCGAGGCAATCTCCGCCAACTTCCAGGTGGTTGGCACTGCACCTATCGTCGTAATCAATGTTCTTGATCCGAAAAATAAGAAGCACATCACCGCCCTGGACGAAACCTCTGTGCAGGTCAATGATGGCGTTGCTGAGATCGACAAAGTGGGCATTCTGCTGGAAAAGCTGGTGGTGAAGAAAGACACCACCACGCTGACGGCGGATGTGGACTACATCGCCAGCTTCAACGATGACGGCACTGTGAGCCTTGCGCTTATCATCGGCGGTGCAGGCGATGGAGCAACCACGCTGACCGTTTCCGGCTCCATCCTGGATGCGTCCAAAGTTACCGCTGATGATATTGTTGGTGGCGTGAATGCTGCCACTGGCGCAGAGACCGGCCTTGAGGTGGTCCGTCAGGTCTACCCCAAACTGAGCAAGGCACCCGGTATCCTGCTGGCCCCGCGTTTCTCGAAAAATGCGCAGGTGTGCGCTGCGCTGCAGGCCAAGTGCCGCAAGAACAACGGTCTGTTCAACGCTGTGTGCTTTGTTGACCTGGACTGCAGTGCAGACGGCGCACAGAAGTACACTGATGTCGCAAAGCAGAAAGCAAAACAGACGGCAACCTCCCGTGAGGCATACGCCCTGTGGCTGTACGTCAAG
>ULXR01060636.1_pt1 | contig 9277 bp, 5 predicted proteins | sample 1961511 | NCBI WGS metagenome assembly ULXR01 (sample SAMEA4835844, study PRJEB28245) | human gut metagenome | biome: gut microbiome; material: fecal sample | place: Denmark | collected 2008 | reverse complement strand
CGCCCGCCGCACCGTTCTGCGCCGCTGGCAGGAACGCAAAAAGGAGGTCATTCTGCATCCCTTTCTTAAGGAAAAGATCCCATGGGGGCTGATCCCCTATGTGCAGGCGCTGCTGCTTTCCCGGCATATCCGCGGGGATCTGGATGCCTATCCGCCGTTTTTATGGAAATGAGGTGAACCTCTTGCTGGTGCTTATCACATATGACGTAAACACCGAGGACGCTGCCGGAAAAAAACGCCTGCGGCAGATCGCCAAGCAATGCGTCAACTACGGGCAGCGGGTGCAAAACTCGGTGTTTGAGTGCAAGCTGGATGCCGCCCAATACCGAACATTGCAGGCCAAGCTGTGCAAGATTATCGACGACGGCAAGGATAGCCTTCGGTTCTATAATCTCGGCAACCGGTATGAAACCCGAATTGAACACTTCGGCGCCAAGGCGTCCTACGACCCGGAGGGCTTTTTGGAGGTTTAGCGAACCGCAAGCTCCCGGGAAAACCCCGGGAGGTTCGCACCGGTTTTCCGCATTGATTTATGCAGTATTTTACAGAAACAGTGTTTTTGCTTTACCAAAAGCGCTTCTTCGGATGCGTTTTTGTCGCAAAGGTTCATAAGGCGAGGGCTCGTTTTGTGCATCTTTGCTGTCCCACCCCTCACGGGGTGGGTGGATTGAAATTGGCAGAGCATCGAAACCCCGGACAGCATCAACGTGTCCCACCCCTCACGGGGTGGGTGGATTGAAATAGAAACCCTCTTGACCTCTTTCAGCACCCAGTCAAGAGTCCCACCCCTCACGGGGTGGGTGGATTGAAATCGGTTCCGGCAGTCTGGACGGTGCGCTCCCGGTCGGCCGTCCCACCCCTCACGGGGTGGGTGGATTGAAATAAGCTGCAAATGGCTTGGGCTAAAGCAAAAGCGGACAGTCCCACCCCTCACGGGGTGGGTGGATTGAAATAAGCTGCAAATGGCTTGGGCTAAAGCAAAAGCGGAGTCCCACCCCTCACGGGGTGGGTGGATTGAAATGACCTCGCAGGGGGGAGCGCGAGGGGGGAACGCCCGTCCCACCCCTCACGGGGTGGGTGGATTGAAATAAGTATTGGGCGGTTTTGAGTACAAACAGCTTGAGTCCCACCCCTCACGGGGTGGGTGGATTGAAATTCCTGTGCTTTTCGTTCCTCGGCAATCTGCTGCTGCCGTCCCACCCCTCACGGGGTGGGTGGATTGAAATACCTATGATCTCATACACCGCCGAATATTTCCGGCGTCCCACCCCTCACGGGGTGGGTGGATTGAAATGAGCAGCCGCAGACTGCCCCGCAGCCGCCGGAAAGTCCCACCCCTCACGGGGTGGGTGGATTGAAATGAGCAGGGGACTGACGGCGACCGGGAGTATCTTGCGTCCCACCCCTCACGGGGTGGGTGGATTGAAATTCCTGTGCTTTTCGTTCCTCGGCAATCTGCTGCTGCCGTCCCACCCCTCACGGGGTGGGTGGATTGAAATACCTATGATCTCATACACCGCCGAATATTTCCGGCGTCCCACCCCTCACGGGGTGGGTGGATTGAAATCTTGCTTGTATTCGTGTGTATAAGCTTCAGGATTGTCCCACCCCTCACGGGGTGGGTGGATTGAAATGCAGGAGGTGGTAAGATTGGCTGAAAATGTTAAAGTCCCACCCCTCACGGGGTGGGTGGATTGAAATAGAGATGGCATCCATCATGCGGTCAAAGGTCTGCGTCCCACCCCTCACGGGGTGGGTGGATTGAAATGCTAGTATCCGACTGCTCACCTCAAACAAACCAGTCCCACCCCTCACGGGGTGGGTGGATTGAAATCCCGCTGGACACATGGTACAAAATCAAGTGTGAAGTCCCACCCCTCACGGGGTGGGTGGATTGAAATCAGACACCCCTATCGGTTAGGACAAGCCAGCAGCCAGTCCCACCCCTCACGGGGTGGGTGGATTGAAATATAGCTTATACCTTGAAGCATGGGGACGCGCCATAGTCCCACCCCTCACGGGGTGGGTGGATTGAAATCTCAAGGCTGCTTTGGATGCGGTCATAGATATTGGGTCCCACCCCTCACGGGGTGGGTGGATTGAAATACCTCCTTTCCTTCGGCCGCTGTGCGGCCGGTCAGGTCCCACCCCTCACGGGGTGGGTGGATTGAAATATGGTCGATGGCGTTGGCGATAAATTTTACCTCCGGTCCCACCCCTCACGGGGTGGGTGGATTGAAATCGAGACCAAAACTTAAAAGACCCGGCGATGATAAGCCGTCCCACCCCTCACGGGGTGGGTGGATTGAAATGCTGCTGGCGTGCGTCCGGGCTCTGCACCCCGAAGTCCCACCCCTCACGGGGTGGGTGGATTGAAATGTAAATGAGGGGAACTTGCAGGACTTCGGGCGGTTGTCCCACCCCTCACGGGGTGGGTGGATTGAAATTGGCCCTGCGCGGTGGGTCTGATCTGCGCCGCCACGTCCCACCCCTCACGGGGTGGGTGGATTGAAATTCTCTTATAGTAGTAATCTATCTATCCTGGTTTCGTCCCACCCCTCACGGGGTGGGTGGATTGAAATATCGTCTGTTGCGGTTCCCTGTGCATAGATTTCCGTCCCACCCCTCACGGGGTGGGTGGATTGAAATATCAACATAAATCGGAATGAGGTTTCCCGCGTTGAGTCCCACCCCTCACGGGGTGGGTGGATTGAAATAAAGACACGAAAATTGGATTCATGCAGCCGTTCCGTCCCACCCCTCACGGGGTGGGTGGATTGAAATAAGGACACCAAAATTGGCTTTATGCAACCGTTCCGTCCCACCCCTCACGGGGTGGGTGGATTGAAATTCCCTTGCATCTGATAATGACCATTGCATAGCAGTCCCACCCCTCACGGGGTGGGTGGATTGAAATGTCCCTCTTATCCTGCGCAGGGTGATGTATATAGTCCCACCCCTCACGGGGTGGGTGGATTGAAATAGCCCTCCGGCTATAAAAAACTATAAGCCTTTGGGTCCCACCCCTCACGGGGTGGGTGGATTGAAATGCCGTCTCGCTCCGCGCGGTATCGTGTCAGCACGGTCCCACCCCTCACGGGGTGGGTGGATTGAAATGCTTGTTATGTCGAATATGACGTACACGGCGCGGGGTCCCACCCCTCACGGGGTGGGTGGATTGAAATCGTCGTATAGCCCGCCTGTTGCGCCTTGTAGAACTCGTCCCACCCCTCACGGGGTGGGTGGATTGAAATCCCGTTCCTCCGCTTCCACCGCCTCCAACGCAAAAGTCCCACCCCTCACGGGGTGGGTGGATTGAAATTCGTCCACATAGTAGTGGACACGAACAGACCCCATGTCCCACCCCTCACGGGGTGGGTGGATTGAAATCTGTGACTTATAATAATGTGGACTACAATTACTTTGTCCCACCCCTCACGGGGTGGGTGGATTGAAATCGCCATGCCGTTGACATATGGCCAACCGGGTTCTCGTCCCACCCCTCACGGGGTGGGTGGATTGAAATACCCACCAGCGGAATACCAAACACATCATCAGCAGGTCCCACCCCTCACGGGGTGGGTGGATTGAAATGTGCCGATCGAGCTTAACGCCTGACCTCTGGCACGTCCCACCCCTCACGGGGTGGGTGGATTGAAATAGTAAGGCAAGCTCTGCCGGCGTTGCCGTCTCGTCCCACCCCTCACGGGGTGGGTGGATTGAAATCCTTGCTTTTGTGGGCTTGTGGTGGTAAGATAAAGAGTCCCACCCCTCACGGGGTGGGTGGATTGAAATATCAATGCAACGGACATCGTGCAGGAATACGAAGTCCCACCCCTCACGGGGTGGGTGGATTGAAATCCAAATTGTACTACGCTTGTGGTGTCCTCGCAGAGTCCCACCCCTCACGGGGTGGGTGGATTGAAATGCCGCCGTACAGTGCTACGTATTTTTCCGGGCTGGTCCCACCCCTCACGGGGTGGGTGGATTGAAATGCTAAATTACCTACGGTTTAGCGAAATAAAAAAGGTCCCACCCCTCACGGGGTGGGTGGATTGAAATTTTGTTGAGGATTGCCTGCTCTCCGAGGTTCGCCAGTCCCACCCCTCACGGGGTGGGTGGATTGAAATGCAGATTTCGATGCCGATATGCGTGCGGTTTGCGTCCCACCCCTCACGGGGTGGGTGGATTGAAATATGCCCCCACCAATGCCACCATTGCCAACCCGCTGTCCCACCCCTCACGGGGTGGGTGGATTGAAATAATGCAGAAAACCTCATCCGGCTGGAAATCGTAAGTCCCACCCCTCACGGGGTGGGTGGATTGAAATATGTGGTTTGCAATGATAATATTGCAGTATGTGTCGTCCCACCCCTCACGGGGTGGGTGGATTGAAATAGGCGCTATGCGAAGCAACTATCAAACCACGCTGGGTCCCACCCCTCACGGGGTGGGTGGATTGAAATAGACAGGGAGAACCAATCTATGCAGACATGACCGGTCCCACCCCTCACGGGGTGGGTGGATTGAAATATAAAACCGTGACCAAAGGCGGATTTACCGTAAGTCCCACCCCTCACGGGGTGGGTGGATTGAAATTTTGGTTTGTCTATTTATACTATAAGGACCACCAGTCCCACCCCTCACGGGGTGGGTGGATTGAAATTTTCCAGTGTTCCCATACCAACCGGTTAGGCACGGTCCCACCCCTCACGGGGTGGGTGGATTGAAATGTTGAAATGCTTGTCGCTGGTGTTGTCTTCGCAGAGTCCCACCCCTCACGGGGTGGGTGGATTGAAATCTGAAGTGCTCCATGTTTACATTGTATTTTTTCCGTCCCACCCCTCACGGGGTGGGTGGATTGAAATTAATCTTTGGAATTTTATATGGAATCATAGAAGAAGTCCCACCCCTCACGGGGTGGGTGGATTGAAATCGGCCTTAAATAATGGAGGTATTAACATGAGCAGTCCCACCCCTCACGGGGTGGGTGGATTGAAATCTTTTAATAAGGAGGTGTAGATCATGGATGTTAGCAGTCCCACCCCTCACGGGGTGGGTGGATTGAAATGGTGAGGTCGCTCCAGCTGCGCTGGGTCTCATGGTCCCACCCCTCACGGGGTGGGTGGATTGAAATTGGCAGAATATCGAAACCCCCGATAGCATCAGCGGTCCCACCCCTCACGGGGTGGGTGGATTGAAATGATTTGGATATATGCGTGCGGGGGGTAGTTAAAAGTCCCACCCCTCACGGGGTGGGTGGATTGAAATAACGAGGCCGACATGGCAGACCGGGAGCGGACCGTGGTCCCACCCCTCACGGGGTGGGTGGATTGAAATAAAACCAAATGCGCTTTAACAGCGCAGAAGCGGAGTCCCACCCCTCACGGGGTGGGTGGATTGAAATATCAGCGGGTCATAGCCGGTTTTAAGTGCAGTCTGTGGTCCCACCCCTCACGGGGTGGGTGGATTGAAATAAGCCTATTAACCGGGATTTAGGAGTAGATATCACGTCCCACCCCTCACGGGGTGGGTGGATTGAAATGCCTATGATCTCATACACTGCCGAATATTTCCGGGTCCCACCCCTCACGGGGTGGGTGGATTGAAATTGGCAGAGCATCGAAACCCCCGACAGCATCAGCGGTCCCACCCCTCACGGGGTGGGTGGATTGAAATAGCAGCTCGCACTGAGTGCCTATACGCGGCTCCAGTCCCACCCCTCACGGGGTGGGTGGATTGAAATAGCTTTGCAAACTCTGCGGACAGCATTTGGGAGAGGTCCCACCCCTCACGGGGTGGGTGGATTGAAATCTTGTGAGAGGTGATCTTGTCTACCGAAAACCCAGTCCCACCCCTCACGGGGTGGGTGGATTGAAATATGGATGTAACCGCAATCGTTCAGATCGTCAGCAGTCCCACCCCTCACGGGGTGGGTGGATTGAAATTATATCGCCGATGAGGATCTGGAGCATCTTGGCCGTCCCACCCCTCACGGGGTGGGTGGATTGAAATGGGAAAATCCGTGGCGAATGGCAAGCGGAGGATTGGTCCCACCCCTCACGGGGTGGGTGGATTGAAATTTCCTTGTTCCGTTCAAAATATCCTGCTGCAATGCGTCCCACCCCTCACGGGGTGGGTGGATTGAAATCATTGAGCGTGTGGAGAACCCCTCCGATGAAACTGTCCCACCCCTCACGGGGTGGGTGGATTGAAATCATTTGATCGGGGCGATCTCCATCGCGCAGGTAGCAGTCCCACCCCTCACGGGGTGGGTGGATTGAAATTATCCGTAAGGAGGTATAACATGAACCCTATCAGTCCCACCCCTCACGGGGTGGGTGGATTGAAATACGAATATGTCATACGGTACGCCGTCGATCGCTTGTCCCACCCCTCACGGGGTGGGTGGATTGAAATAACACCGGCACGGTGATGACTTATCTTCGAGAGGTCCCAGCCCTCACGGGGTGGGTGGATTGAAATATTGCGGCAAACCTCAACATGTCTGAAAGCCAGGGTCCCACCCCTCACGGGGTGGGTGGATTGAAATAGCGTGGGCATGACCACATCGCCGAACAAAGCGTAGGTTCCACCCCTCACGGGGTGGGTGGATTGAAATCTTGTTGCGGTGGCTGCTGCCCTCCATGGAGATCGTCCCACCCCTCACGGGGTGGGTGGATTGAAATATCAAGAACACCGCCAATTCCATCCGCACCAAGGCCGTCCCGCCGCTTACGGGGAAGCCCAGAACAGGGTCATTACACACAAACCCCCTCCTTCAGGCTTGAAGGAGGGGGTTGTCTTTTGGGGGTATTCCGGGGGTGCTGCGGGTGGGGAGGGCTTGCTCTTTTTTGCCGGAAACGGCTTGAACAAGCGGGTTTAGCCGAGGGGCTTCATGGTCGGGAACAGCAGGACGTCCCGGATGGAGGCGGAGTCGGTCAGCAGCATGACCAGGCGATCCACGCCGAAGCCGAGGCCGCCGGTGGGGGCCATGCCGTACTCCAGCGCGGTGACGAAATCATAGTCCACCTCGGCGCGGGTGTTCGGCTCCTCGCGGCGCTTGGCCTCCACCTGACGCTCGAAGCGAGCCTTTTGGTCGATGGGGTCATTGAGCTCGCTGAAGGCATTGCCGTATTCGGTAGCGCAGATGAAATACTCAAAGCGCTCGGTAAAGGCGGGGTCCTCCGGCTTGCGCTTGGCAAGGGGGCTGTTTTCCACGGGGTAATCGTAGATAAAGGTGGGCTGGATGAGGTTTTCCTCCACATAGGCGTCAAACAGCTCGGCCAGGACGGTGCCCTTGGTGGCATCGGCGGGAACCTCGACGTGCTTTTCACAGGCGGCGGCACGGGCGTCCTCATCGGATTTCCAATCGTAGTAATCGACGCCGGCGTACTTCTTCACCGCCTCCACCATGGTCAGGCGCTCCCAGTGGCCCATATCCAGCTCCACGCCCTGGTAGGTGATATGGGTGCTGCCGCAGACCCGTTCGGCCAGACGGATATACAATTCCTCCACCAGGTCCATCATGCCCTTATAGTCGGTGTAGGCCTGGTACAGCTCCACGGTGGTGAATTCGGGGTTGTGCTTGGTATCCATGCCCTCATTGCGGAAGATGCGCCCCACCTCGTAGACACGGTCGATGCCGCCCACGATGAGCCGCTTGAGGTAAAGCTCGGTCTCGATGCGCAGGTACATATCCATATCCAGCGTGTTGTGATGGGTCACGAAGGGGCGGGCGGAGGCGCCGATCTCCAGCGGCACCAGAATGGGGGTATCCACCTCCAAAAAGCCCTTTTCATCCAGATAGCGGCGGATCTCGGTGAGGATGCGGCTGCGCTTATAGAAGGTCTCCCGCACCTCGGGGTTCACGATGAGATCCACATAGCGCTGGCGGTACCGGGTATCGGTATCCCGCAGGCCGTGGAACTTTTCGGGCAGCGGCAAAAGGGATTTGGACAGCAGCACGATATGGGTGGTATGGACGGAGATCTCGCCCTTCTGGGTGCGGAAAACGGTGCCCTCCACCCCCAGGATATCGCCGATATCCCACTTTTTGAAGTCGGCGTAGTCCTCCTCGCCGACATCGTCCCGGCGCACATATACCTGCAGCCGTCCGGTGGAATCGAGCAGATCCATAAAGCTGGCCTTGCCCATCACGCGGCGGCTCATCATGCGGCCGGCAATGCGGACGGTCTTGCCCTCCAGCTCCTCGAAGCGCTCCCGGATCTCCTCGGTTTTGGTATCCCAGTCATACTTGGTGATCTCGTAGGGGTTTTTGCCGGCCTCGCACAGCGCCGCCAGCTTATCCCGGCGCACCTTCACCTGCTCGTGCAGGCGTTCCTCCTCCTCGGCCTCGGCCGCCGGATTGATGACCATTTCTTCGCTCATATCGTTTAATCCTCCTTCCTCGGCACGGTGCATCGCCGCCGTACCGGGGTACATACTCATACAAATAGTATTTTACTATAAAACGCCGCCGAGGGCAAACAAAAAAGCAGAAAAGTTTACGCTTTTCTGCCTTTTTGCCGCAGCAATTACTTGCTGATCTCCAGAATGACCATTTCAAAGGCACCGCCGGGGGCTTCCACCAGCACCGTTTCGCCTTTTTTGTGGCCGATGAGCGCATGGCCCACCGGGGATTGATCGGAAATGGTGTTCATCTCGTGGCCGGCCTCCATGGCGCCCACGATGAGATATTCGCCTTCCTCGTCCATATCCTTATCCAGCACCTTCACCTTGGAGCCCACCCCCACGATATCGAGGGAGAGGTTATCGGTATCCACGATGGTTACATGCTTTAACTGCTCCTCCAGAACGGCAATGCGGGCTTCGATCTCCGCCTGCTCGTTTTTGGCCGCATCGTATTCGCTGTTTTCGGAAAGGTCGCCGTAGCCGCGGGCGATTTTGATCTTTTCCGCGATCTCGCTGCGCTTGGTCGTTTTCAGCTCTTCCAGCTCTCTTGCCAGCTCATCATAGCCGGTCTGGGTCATTTGAATGTTGTTCCCCATTTTTTACAGCTCCTTTACGGCGGGCGTGCAGCCGCCCGACAATAGTTAGTTTATTATAATTTTTTCCGCCCCGCTTGTCAAGTATGAATCAGCCGTGCCAGCTCCCCAAATTCCGCCAACCGTCCATCGATGCGGCATTGTCCTATCGTCAGCGGCAGCGCCACCCGGCGGGGACCGCATTCCGTTACCATCCCCCAAAAGGCGGTGGGCGCCACGCCCGGCGGTACCTCGGCGGCCTCCGGGGGCGGCAACAGAAGCGTCAAGCG
>ULXR01043551.1_pt1 | contig 9304 bp, 9 predicted proteins | sample 1961511 | NCBI WGS metagenome assembly ULXR01 (sample SAMEA4835844, study PRJEB28245) | human gut metagenome | biome: gut microbiome; material: fecal sample | place: Denmark | collected 2008 | reverse complement strand
CCCGCCTGACTGACGGCAAAGCCTTCTTTCTCCAATTCCTCGTAGACGCGGCGGATCGTCAAGACGCTTACTTGAACATCGTTTGCAAAACTCCGAATGGACGGTAAAAGCTCTCCGTCCTCTAACTCGCCTTTTAAGATAGCGTCCTTGATTTGTTCCTTGATCTGCATATACAGCGGAACGTCCGATGAATTGGATACGATTATATTCACGTTCTGTCGCCTCCCGACTGTGTATCTATCATAAGCACAGTATACACTAACAGCACGAATTTGTCAACAGGTTCCTGTATGTGAGGAAGCGTCTGGCTGGCAAGCAATGCAAACTTGTACAAGTTTGCGAATTTTGCGAGGCGGCCCGATGGCCTGTCCTCGCAAAAATGCTTGTTGGTGACGTTTCCCCAAACCCCTGAGATCGTGAGTTTCACTCACGGCTGCGCGTTCAAAGAACGCTGAATACCGCAAGCGGAGAAAAGCTACTGCCGCGCTTTTTCCCGGTCGGGGGCCTGACCCCGCTCGTCGATTTCAAGAAGGTGCTCCACGTTGGATTTGACATTATAGAGCTCTTTCATGTCCTCACGCGCCCGCTTGTAGGCAGCATAGGCCGTCCTCTTTTGCGCAAGCAGTCCGGCGTATTCCTCCCGGAGTGATTTCACGGACGGCAACTTTTTTATTCCCAGCTCGTCAAAGTATTTCTTTGCCGCTTGGTGGATCAGAATATCCGCCTCGTGCGCTTCTTTGAATTTTCTGCTGTACCCGGCTTTGCGATAATCCACATAGACCGCCCGCGTCTTGGCATAGTTTACGATCTGTTTTTGCAGCTCGCCGTTTGCGGTCATCTGCGTTTCCAGATCCTTTATCTCCGCGGAGAGCTCATTGAATTTTGTTGTGGCCGCCGCCGAGCGTTCCTCCAATTCCGCATAGCTCATGTCGCCGTGCTCTTTGAGATAAAGGACAGCCTGAGAGAGCTGTTTCAGGTTAAAGACCTTCGCCCAGCGCTCATAGCCGGGACCTTTGCCCGCTCGGATCGCCGCGTCTATATCGACCAGTAAACCGATTTTTGGCGGCGTTTGCTTTCGCCCGTCGCGCTTTGGCATTACGGTTCTTGTGCCATTGATCCGCTCCTTGATCGCCTGTTCCGTGTAGTCGCCTTTCAGGGTGTTGCAGCGGGTGAAGCGCTCCTGCCCCAGAAGTTTCAGCCGCAGGTTCTTCCGTTCGGCATTGACCTCGATGCCGTAATCTTTGAGCTTTTCCAGAAAGTCAGAGAAGTCCTTCGGTCGTTCTTCCAGCACCGCGTCGATGATCCGGCGAAGCTGTTCCTGATAAGAGGGCTTCTTTTCTTCGCCCAGCCATGTGCCATAGTGCCCGCGGCTGGGTTTCGGGTTTTCGACGATTGATAGCCCATGCTCCAAACAGAGCTTGTCGTTCATTCTCCGGATCGCCCAGGTCGAGCCCCAAAAGTTTCTGAATTTCCGGATGCAGTCAAGATCCACGGAATTGATGATGATGTGGTTATGGACATGGTGCCTGTCTATATGAGTGCAGACGATAAAGGCGTTGTTGCCCTTTGTCAGTTTCAGCGCAAGCTCCCGGCCGATCTCGTTTGACTTTTCAGGCGTGATCTCTCCGGGCATAAAGGATTGGCGAAGGTGATAGGCGATCACATCGTCGGCGCCGCGCTGCCTGCCGGTAAGATTTATATACTGGCGTTTGGATAAAAGAAATTCCGCATCGGCGGTACGGGTGTCGCATTCATAGCCGTAGATCAGCCGTCCGTTATCCGTCTTTTGCGGATTTTCCACATAGTCTATGATGTCGGAAATAGCGGTCGATACATCCCTACCTTTTCCGATATGAAGCGGCATAAGCCGTGTAGTCGCTATCAGGATCACCCCCTTATATTATGAATTGAAAAGAGCTGCCCCGGAGGACAGCCCTTGCTATGTAGTCATTATATTTCCGGCGTTTCCTTTTGGACTGCGCCGCGTCCTCCGCACTTCCATAGTGCCATCGGATGATGAGCAATCCGCGCAAGAATGTCGGCGTCGTCAAAAAGCAATTCAGGTTGATATTTCCCATCCGCAAAAGCCTGCCAGAAAGCAAGCTCCGTATCCTCCGGTTTGAGTATATCGGACAGATAGGTTTTTACCTGCTTCTGCGCATCGGCAAGGTCAAAACACTCTCCGCGACGAAGCACAGGCGTCAGATCCGTTTTGATTTTTTGGGTCGATATGATTCCGAAGCCTTCGAGATCATATTCTGCCGGTACATTCTCCGAGGCAATAGCCGAATAGAACATGACGCACTTTTTGAAAAGCCGCTCCTGCGTTTCGTCAAATAATCCGTACTTTTGCATATTGAACATATCATAGAGATCCCGCGGCGCTGCGCGATTCAGGAGCGCTACCGTCTTTGCGGCGAAGATCTCCATGGGATCAACGCTTAATACCATAAGTTCAGTATCGTTCCACGGCAAGTGCACCAACCTGCGGGAAACAGGCAGCACATGGCAGCGGAGCATATAATTGATCTCTATTTTGAGATTGTCTTTCATTCCGCCGGCATTGATATACTCGTACACAAAAGAATCCAACGCATGATACTGCTTCGACTTCAGGCTGAGTGAATATCCCGCAGCCTCCATATACTTTTGGATATGCGCATGGATCTGCTTTCTCTCCGCAAGCATAGGTTCCCGCGAGACATCTTTTGAAAAGTCGAGATCGATATCCACAGAAAGGCGGGGCAGATTGAAAATCGTCAGGTTGATTGCTGTGCCGCCTTTTAAGGAAAGGCTGTCCGCCAGCAGCGGGTCACTCTCCATAAAGGTAAGAACGTCTGCGAGGCGACATACTTTTTCAAAAGTATCACGGACAAAGCCAAGCTCTTTGGCCTGCCTGTTTAGTTCCGCTTTGCTATATTTCAGCATGATAATTCACTCCTTTATCTACGATCTTGTTTGTATCTTTTGGACCTATCAACCGCCATTTCGGATGATATACAAAGCCTGTATGTTCTTTTGTCAGATAACGGTCAGATTTTGATATGCAGCCCTCACAGGTCTCAAAGAAAGCACCCGTCAAATTAAGCTCTGCGCGAAACTGCTCCAGTAAGAAGCCTGTTTTCTGATAGAGAAAACCATTTTTATATTCCGCAAGAGCAAGAAGTAGCTTTTCTTCATTCAGGGAAGGTATAAGGGACAGGCAGCGCAGCAGTTCTTCCAGTCCGCCTATTTTATCGACAGCATTGATACTGTCAATAACAGTCTGTTCTATTCCGGTCACCCGGACGCCACGCGCAGTTTCCTTTTGAACATTTCCTTTCGGAGCCATGCGACGATAAGTTATTCCGTCATATTCAAAGTCCTTGAAACGGCTGTTTGTCGTAACATATACTTCGTAGAACACCTGATTTGCATACCCATATACCTCAAAGGCGCTATGATGTGAAACACAGGCATCGGCAAATATCCTGCCTCCTATCTCATAGCGGGATAAGACAGGCTGCTTATTTTCTATACTTATCACGACATACAGGTCATGCCGCACCCGTTCGATATAGCCTTTTTTCTGATATTGTTGTAAGAGAGTAGCAACCGTGGCGTCACCCAAATTTAGGGCTTCGCTAAGTTCGGAGCGGGAAAAGCACCCCATATTTGCCATGCTCTCATAGTATTTCATAGGATACTCACCTCCAATTACTTTTAATTTTAGCACAGAAAGACCTAAAAAGCAATACTATTGTGCGAAAATTAAAAATTCCGTTTGAAAAACCATTCGGATAGAGGATTTGGATCAAAGGGCTGTCTAATCTTCTTTTTTAATTTTTGCACGATAAGCGCTAAAAAGAAGTATTATTGCGCAAAAATCAAAAATATCATAAAAGAAAAATCAATATAGATGAAATGAGCGGGACGCCGAAACGCCCCGCTCGAAATCGATTTTGTTTGTCAGCTTGCGAGAAAGTCCCGCAGCGCGTAGTTCAGTCCGCCGATCTTTCCCGTCAGCCAGGCGGCTGCCATTGGCAGACCGTAAGGACTGATCAGAAACGCAATCGCCATCCAGGACAGCCCTGCAATGACGCCGGCCTTGAAAAATAGAACGATAGAAGCCATGAAAACAAGACCGGCCAAAATCCCCAGCACAGCGCCGGAGGCAAGGACAAACAGCCTGCATAACGCATATACGATCCAGGTAATCAGGATCAGCGGAAGGGATAACAGTTTCAGAAGTAACCGCATATAGTCAAGACCTCCTTTGCATATTTCTTTCAATCACATTCTACCGTGCCGGAAATGAAAAGTCAGCGGGGCAAAGGGAATATTTACGGGATATTCGCAAACCCTCGCAGGAGCCCGTCTGCCGCTTCCCATAGCTCGTCAAGTCTTGTGCGCAGATCATCTATATCCGCAGCATAGACATTCCCGCTTTCGTGCGCTCGCTTTGCATACTGATTGAGGTTATTGGAGCAGATACGAAGGAGCCGTGTCATTTCCCGGATCTCGCTCATATCCAGATGAACGATATAGCCGTCCACCGCCATCTTTCGCAGGTATGCGGACAGATTTGTGATCCCAAGCTCCGCCATGCGCTCCTTTATCAGCTCCGCCTCCGGCTCGGATACAACGAAATGAAGCTGCACAGATCGGGGCTCTTTTCTCATAATGAAGGTTCTCCTTTACGCACATGCTTTTCGGATGGCGGGGCAACAGCCTCCTTTGCTTCCTGCAGCTTCCCGCGTACCGACGTTTTTTTCAGATCACCGATATGCTTTTCAATATCGCCCTTGTTCGCCTGGAATGATCTCCGGCACCTTTGCCGCGACAGGATAGCAGACAGCTCCGCCACGCTTTCAGGTTCGTATCCGATTGCTTTCAGTTCTCCGTGTTTGACGGAAAGCTCATTGACATAGCCCTGGTAGATTTCGTATGGCACGGTAAACTCCGCGCCGTCCGCAAAGGTCAGCGCAGCCCTATGGATCGGGCAGGTCAGTAGCTTTACCCGCTCCACTTCCGTATGATAATCAAGCTGATAAATGTCTCCCGTTACAGTTGGCCCGGTTCTGTCTTTCAATGTGAGCGCATAGGCAAGCACCGGGTCTTTTGTCTGGTCATGATAAAAACAGAAGACCTTGTTTTCGTGGCTGTCTTGCAGATATATGTCCCGCTCACGCAAGCAGTGGGTGCCGTTCGGCCGGGACAGCCACACCAGGCGGCGATCCTCCGGGTTTTCCGATGCAGCCATTCTCTGTATGATTTTAACGTCTAAGTCGAAGTCCTCTTTGTAATGCTTCGTATGAAGCTCCATGATCCGTCTTAGCGAATCCAGTATGTCTGCATCCTCAAATTTATTCAGGATCATATTATCGCTCCCTTTCGGGATTGCTGGGGACAAGACGCCTTGCTTCATGCTCCGGGAGCTCCGCTTTCAGCTTATCCAAGACGGATTCCTTTTCATCCGCCAGAGTTTCCGGCGCCAGCTCCATAAGCTCGTCATGGGTCTGACCGTCTGTCAGGTCCGGCTTTTCGGGCGCCAGGTTGTCCAGGCGTCCGTCCAGCATATTGTAATTGCCGGTCTGCGCTTCCTTGTGAAGCTCCGCGTTCAGCAGATAGTTCTCCGGCAAATGCGCCGGTCTGCCGGGCATGGGAGCTTTCCCGTCCGGGGTGAGCTGTCTGCCAGGAATCTCGTTCAACTTTTCCGCAGCCGGGTCACGGGGCGTGAAATCATCATGCGCTCGCGCATCCAGCTCCGCCGCCGTTTCCGTTTTCCTGATTGCGCCGGGTTCCGGCTCTTTTTCTTTGACGTAGTAACGGACATTGGCGGTCGCCTTGCCGTTCAGTTCTGCAGCGTATGCTTTTGCCGCATCCTCTGAGTCAAACTCAAGGGGCTTTCCGTCCTCCTTGCACCAGGCCTGTGCAGCTCCAAAGACAGAGCCGGAGCCGCGCACCGCCCATACGCCATAAGTCTTTTGTTCCATGTAGGTACCTCCTTTACCGTTCCGGTTGATTTTTATGTTTAGGCTTATCCGACGCCTCCGGCAGCTTGGCATTTTTGATCTGATCCCGTACCGACCGCTTCGGCTCTCTGGCGCTCTCTGCATCCGTGATATTGACATACTCCGAAATGATACAGAGTGCTTCATCGTAGCTGCCGGAAGAAAACACACGGGAAGTCATTTCCTTTGCCTGATCCGGCATCCCGCTCTGGCGCAGCGTCCGGGCTGCAATGCCGACCAGGTTAAAGACGTTCCCATCCTTCCCGATCAGAGGACAGTCCGGTTTTTCCGGCTCCGCAGCCTGCGCTTCCAGATACCCGCCCAGATAATTGGGAACAAAATCGGAAAGCCAGGTGCCGCCGTAGTCTTCATGGGTGTTGAGCCGCCACATTGCCAGCTTTCCCATATTCAGATCCACATCATCGAAGGGAAAAAGCATACAGGTAAGCCCTTTATACTCAAAGGAGCTGGCTTCCTCAAAACGGCTTCCGCTTTGCAGGATTTCCGCCTTTGCAAGCGTATCGTTGATCCCGTCAAGCCATTCCGAAAGGTCGCCTCCACAGCCCATGATGACAAGACCTTCCTTGTCGCTCATGAGCCGAAGGTCATCTGTATTGATATGCTTTATACTCAAATTTCCGCCTCCTTTTGCTTTGATTTATGTGTTTGTTTTGGCCGGGCGTTCTGTTCCGGCTTTTGCCTTAGCTGCTCCTTGACAGAGGGTTTATGCTCCGGCTCCGGCACGCTTTTTAGGATCGCAAATAAGGGCTGCTCCCAGCGTTTGCCGAAAGCCCGCACGACCGTTTCCGCCGTCGCTCCGTTTTCCCGGAACATTTCAAGTGTGTCAAAGGCCCGGTCAAGCAGGGTGATATTCCTCTCGTCCACATTGGGCGCGAAATGGACCACACCCTTGGGATACTCCTTGCCGGTACCGACCCATCCCCGGACATAATCGTCGTAGCCTGCTCTGATACCGGCCTTTGCAAGATCCTCGGCATGGCTTCCCGGAAGCCCTTTGACTTTCCAGTATTGCTCACCAAAGATCAGCACGCCTGTCTTTGGCTCGTACATGAAGCGCCGGTTGTCGATCTCCTGTATGTCAAATGCCTTCGTTGCCGTGTCGATCAGCATAAGGCTGTCTTTGATTTCAAGCAGTGCTTTCTTTCCGGGATACGGATCGTGATAGATGAATAGCTCCCGGTCTCCAGGCACATAGAGCTTTCCGTTTTCCAGACAGCGAAATATATCACAGGTCTTATCTGCGGTCGCGGTATAGAATTCTTTATGGGAATACGGGTGCTTTTGTCTTTCTGCATCGGCTGACAGCCCCAGAACAGGATCAATGGCAAGACGCTTGGAGAGGGCGAAAAAATCGCCCTCGTCCTTTTCAAATTGCCGCACAGGGATAAAGTGGAAGTCCCCGTAAGAAAAACACATGCCGCGGCTCATTTCTTGCCCCCTCGCTTATCCGAAAACTCCAGCTTGAAATTGACGTATCTTTCTCCGGTATCGTCCAGGACAACAACCGCGTCATAGGTCTTTCCTGTCTTTTCGCTGTACAGACCGGATACGGAAACGCGGCCCTCTTTTAAGAGAGCCGCAGCAATAGGTTTTGTAACTGTCTTTTTCTTGGAGGTAAAAAACTTGTTGTCTTTCCAGAGGGCAAATTCGCAGTCCTGTTTTTCACAGAAGAAGCCCTTTTGCCACTCCTTAACTGCATGACCGCAGCGGGGGCATGTCCCGATTGCCTCGCCGCCATCCTTTTTCGGAAACAGGGACAAGAAGTGTTTGTCCGGCGCGGTGTTCGTTTTCACAAGCTCCCGGCTCATGTCGGCGATCCCGTCCATGAAGCTGTCCGCGCTGACCTCGCCGCGCTCCACCTGTTTCAGCATGGATTCCCACTGTGCCGTAAGCAGCGGAGACTTGATTTTCTCCGGCAAAACGGCGATCAGATTGACGCCCTTTTCGGTCGGGATAAGCTGCTTTTTCTTTCGCTGCACAAAACCGGTCTGCACCAGCTTTTCCAGCGTGGCCGCACGGGTAGCAGGGGTTCCCAGCCCCTTGCGTTCGGCGTCGTCCGGCGTTTCTTTGGCTCCGGCCGTTTCCATAGCGGATAAAAGCGTGTCCTCCGTATAATGCTTTGGCGGCGCCGTCTTGCCTTCGCGGACGGACGCTGCCACGTTCTCAAAGGTCTGTCCTTCGGAAAGCTCCGGCAAAGCCGCATCCTCATCGTCTTTTTCTTCTTTTTGCTTAAGCCCGCTTTTGAAAATGCTTTCGATTTCTTTCCATCCCGGCTGCAGAACAGTTTTTCCTTTTGCCGTAAAGTCGTGACCGGCGCAGCTAAGTTTAGCTGTGACAGCTTCAAACTCATGGATCTTCGCCGTGGCACATAGCAGACGGGAAGCGATCAGCATCAGTATGTCGCGCTCTCCGGCAGGAAGCTCGGACAGAACCGTCTTTGCAAGCTGCATAGTGGGGATAATCGCATGGTGATCCGTGACCTTCGCATTGTCGGTCACTCTCGCAAGGTCGGGAGAGCCGTTATGCGCTTTGCCAAAGGGCATGTTGCCGCAAAGCCATGTAATAAGCTCCTTTGCCGTAGATCCCATATCCTCGGTGAGATACCGGCTGTCCGTCCTCGGATATGTAGCCAGCTTCTTTTCATACAGGGATTGCAGGTAGTCAAGGGTCTGCTGCGCCGTGTATCCGTAAAGGCGGTTGGCCTCTCTCTGCAAGGTGGTAAGGTCGTAGAGTTTCGGAGGCTGCACCGCCTTCGTCTGTTTTTCCACAGACTTTACCCTTGCGTTTTGTCCGTCACAAGCCTTTTGAACGGCTTCCGCAGCGGTCTTGTCGTCTGTTTTTTCGCCGGAAGCCGTGAAGCCGCCGCAGGCGATCTCCGGCACATAGAACGGCTTGCTCTCAAACGACGAAATCTCTGCCTCTCGTTTTACCAGGAGCGCCAGCGTCGGGGACATGACGCGCCCCACATTGAGCGTCGCGCCGTAAAGCACAGAAAAGAGGCGGGTAGCATTGATCCCTACGATCCAGTCCGCACCGGCGCGGCAAAGCGCAGCGTCATACAGCCGGTCATAGTCCTTACCTGGGCGAAGGTGTGCAAAGCCCTTCCGGATCGCTTCATCCTCCATACTGGAAATCCAAAGCCGCTCCATAGGCTTCTTACATTTCGCGTGGTTATATACCAGGCGAAAGATCAGCTCACCCTCGCGCCCGGCGTCGGTAGCGCACACGACGTTTTTCACGCGCTCGTCCTTCATCAGCCGACAGAGAAGATCAAGCTGCTTTTTCTTGTC
>ULXR01008606.1_pt1 | contig 9453 bp, 5 predicted proteins | sample 1961511 | NCBI WGS metagenome assembly ULXR01 (sample SAMEA4835844, study PRJEB28245) | human gut metagenome | biome: gut microbiome; material: fecal sample | place: Denmark | collected 2008 | reverse complement strand
ACTGTAATCATTATTAATATCTTATTCCTGTAACGGGGAAAACCGTTGAAACCTACTCGACAACAGCCGACAAATATGTATGCTGCAATCTTTCAATCCACTGCTCGAAGGCTACCTTCCACACATTCCTGATGAAGACTCTCACCACCGTCTTCTCTCTGTTGATCGGGGGGATGCATGTACTCCTCCTCGTCATAGCATTTGACTATTTCCCGGTCGTTTTACGACCCTTAGATGTGATTATTTTATCATTAACATGAAGATGTGTCAACGATTCTTTTACTTGCCCGTCAGCAGTTCAAACCAGAACACATCATAACCTGCCGCAGCGGCAACTCTCTGGGAGGCTATATGGGACATGCCAGTGCCATAATATGGAATTTTGCCACACCTGAGTATATCCTTGGTCAGTTCAGATACAAGCGATGTACCCACATGCCTTCCCTCAGCATCTTGAACAACATTTATACCAATCTGCCAGAAGTCGTCACTGTCAGCGCTTGCGCCAGCCATACCAATAATCTCACCATCTGATACAGCTGCCACAGCAAGTACATCAGGTGTGTTATCATCAAAGCAGAAAGCTTCACACCACCTGTCATCTCCTTTGAATTGCAGGATCTCATCCCCCGTATACCTGACAAGGTTAAAATCTTCTTTTATCATCGAATCAACAGTTTTATCTGTAGTATCTTTTCTCACTGCCTGTTCGCTCAGTTCCGTCGGAAGGTAAAATGGGTGAGCAGATTTCAATTTACATCCGTATCTGGAAAGAATACTGTCAAGCTCACGAAATTTCTCTATATCCATGAACCATTTGCCAGATGCATTCTCATAGCGTTTTCTGCATTCTTCTACAATCTCTCTACGACCGGTAAATAGCAGCTTGCCATTTACCACAGCTATTTTGAGTGGGCACTTTTCCTGTCCTTTGAACCGTCTTTGTCCTTCTATCTGTCTGTATTCAGAAAATATATTGTCACTGGAATATATATCGGCCGCATCACAGCAATAATCCCTGGCCAGCTGATCATACAGTGAATTATTCATCTTTCCAGACAGCCAATGTTTTCTCGTCATAATATTTGTATGTCCTATCCGGACTTCATTCAAAAGAGGCACATCCACTTCATCACAGGTATGATGAAACACAAATCCGAGCTTTTCCTGTACTATGCGGGACTTGGAATTGCCATCGTAGTAACCGCACCATATCGTTCTCATGCCCAGATCAAGGAATCCATGTTCTATAAGCCTCCCAGCCGCCTCCGGTGCGTATTCGTTGCCCCAGTGAGGCTTTCCTATCCAGTATCCAAGCTCACATTCGTCATCGCGGTCTGTCATATCTGTCCTTCCGTTTAACAGTAATTCAATGGCTCCGACAACCAGACCGCAGTCCTTCAGACACACTGCGTAACACTCCGGTCCATTAAATACATTCCGTATCACATCAAGGCTATATTCCCTGCTCTCATGCACAGGCCAGCCAGCTATAGGTCCCACATCAGGGTCACTTGCATATTCAAATAATATATCTACGTCACTCTCCTGCCAGTGACGTAATATTAATCTATTAGTTTCTAAAATCAAATCATATTCCCCTTTCATATAAGACTTTATTTTCTGATACACCTATTCTAAATTATATATACCACTAAATGTAGCACTCACTGTTTAGCTAATTCAGTCTTCTTATCCCAGTCTGTGCTTCCCCAGTTCTTCACTATCCTCAGATATTTACCGAGATTGATAAATGCTCTCACAATCTCGTCCACTATGACTGCAAGGAAAACTCCGGCTATTCCAAGCTTAAGGACAAACACGAACAAAAGTGCCACAGAAACCACCCACAACGTGCCAAACAGCTGTGTTATGAGCATCCATATCGTGTTGCCACTGCCCCTGATCGCATTGCCAACAACTATGTTTGCTGATTTTGCGAAAAGATTGATGCTGATAAAGATCAGATATATCCCACACGATGCAATTATACTCTTGTCGTTGGTGAAAAGTGATATGATCTGCTGTGGAAACGCAAGACAGACACCGAGTGTGATGATTCCAACTACTATACACAAGCCATACGCACAGACACATACACCCTTGTATTTACCCAGATCATTGTTTCCTTTTGCCTCACCGGTTAGTGTCATTGTACCGTTTCCTATCGCTCCAATGATGACAACCGCCAGGACTTCAACACTGAATATGATGGAATAAATTCCGGCAGCCATCTCATTTATGGCGTTGAGAATCCTTATAAGCAGCAGATTGCCAAGATTCCATGCAAAATCCTCAAGAGCTGTGTTCACTCCCAGCTTTGCCGACAAAAGATACGGCTTTATATGTGCCTTTACTACCCATTTCATAGATGGTTTAGTGTTAAGTTTCTTGCTTGATACCACGAATATCACTGCAAATATAAGTCCAGAGTACTCCGCTATTGTAGTCGCTATGGCTGCACCCTTTATCCCCATGGCCGGAAGTCCGAATCTTCCAAATATCATGATCCAGTCGAGGAATATATTGACTCCCGACCTTATTATTCCATATATGACAAGCGGCTTTGTATAATTAGACGTCTGAAGTATTACACTGAAAGTACCGCCAAGTCCTGTTATCAGAAATACGGGCGCATAATACCTGGAATAATCAAGACACATCGGCATCAGGCCATCTGACACACCCATGAGTCTGAATACAAATTCAGCGCAGAATGTCCAGAAGAAAAATAACAGTATCGGTATGATATTATTGTATTTCACCATGGCACCGGAGTATTCCTCTATGTGTTCGGTATCTCCTGCACCAACACCCTGACTTATCAGTATAGACGCTCCTGTCACGATGGAGAAACAGAACGACATGGTGGTCCACATCGGTGAAGTCACATTGCCAAGTGCGCTCATGTACATGCTGTTTACGTGTCCTAAAAATATTCTGTCTATAAGCATCTGAAGCTGCGATATAAGATTGCTCAGCATGATTGGAACCGCGATGTTTAAAAGTCCCGGAAGGTATTTTTTGTTAGTCTTTATTAAAGTGTTTTTCATTGCAGTATTTCTCTTTCTATTATCAATATTTTGTAGGTTCAAATGTCATGATGCTTATTGCCGATTTTGTGTTCATACTCACCGAAAACAAATATGATACATTATATCAATACTTAACATATCTTGCATCAAACTTATAGTATTATATAAAAGTTCTATAAAATCAACTCCCCAATATAATATATAGATACCACAAAAAGAGGTAAATATATGTGTTCCATCGCAGGATTCTATAACTCCAACAGGATTTTCAATACCGAACATGAACGATACTCATACATATTGAACGACATGAATAAGGCACTTGCTCACAGAGGTCCGGATGCACAAAATACAGTGCTGTCATCGCACTGTGGAATGGCACACACAAGACTTTCCATACGTGACGTAGCAAGAGGCGAACAGCCTATGAAAAAGGTCATCGGCGAAAATACTATATACATAGTGTACAACGGCGAGATCTACAACACAAAGGAACTGAAATCGGAGCTGCTCGCCCTTGGATATACATTTGATACAACTTCGGACACAGAGGTTATTCTCAACTGTTTTCTTCACTTCGGTCCCGATTTTGTTCACAGGCTGAACGGAATATTTGCATTTGCGATATATGACGAACATATCCAGACCATATATCTGTACAGGGATCACTTCGGTGTGAAGCCGCTGTACTACTCAGTAACTGATGACGGAACACTTGTCTTCGCCTCAGAGATCAAAGGACTGCTCTACTATCCAGGTATAAGGCCTGTCATTGATGCACGGGGACTATGTGAGGTGTTCGGAATCGGGCCGTCCAAGACTCCAGGCTGTGGAGTATTTCAGAATATAGACGAAGTAAAGCCGGGACATTTCATGAAATTCTCACCCTACGGAATGACAGACTTCACATATTACCGCATAACCAGCAATCCTCACACTGACAGCTATGAAGACACTGTGGAAAAAGTCCGTTATCTTGTCAAGGACAGTATAGAGAGACAGATCGTATCGGATGTGCCTGTATGTACATTTCTCTCGGGGGGCATCGACTCATCAATCGTCAGCAGCGTATGCGCCGCAAAACTCAGGGAGCAAGGGAAAAAGCTGCACACTTTCTCATTTGATTTCAAAGATAATTCTAAATATTTCAAGTCAAATGCATTCCAGCCGGAGCAGGATCGACCATATGTAGATATGATGGTAGCCCACATAGGTTCAGACCACACATATCTCACCTGCAATTACAGTGATCTTGCAGACTATCTGTATACTTCCGTGGAATCAAGGGATATGCCGACCATGGCGGACGTGGATTCATCACTTCTGTACTTCTGTTCATTGGTGGCAAAGGAATACAAAGTTGTACTAACAGGGGAATGCGCGGATGAGATATTTGGAGGATACCCATGGTTCTACAGAGAAGAACTGCTTTCATCTGATACATTCCCATGGATGAAGGATCTGTCGCCAAGGCTCTCAGTACTGTCGCCGGACATCATAGATAGTCTTGATATACCGGGATATGTGTCATCACTATACAATTCTCTCCTGTCCGAGATCAATCTTCTTCCGGGGGAATCCGATACAGAAAAGCGGCGCAGGCAGATATCTTATCTGAATATCAGGATGTTCATGCAGACATTGCTTGACCGAATGGACAGAACAAGCATGGCAAGCGGACTTGAGGCGAGAGTTCCATTTGCAGATCCACGAATACTTGATTATGTGTTCAATGTTCCATGGGAGTACAAATATTCCGAAGGCTGTGAGAAAAAGCTTCTCAGAGAGGCCATGAAGGATTATGTTCCGCACGAAATCATGTACAGAAAGAAAAGCCCTTATCCAAAGTCATATGACCCTCATTATGAACAGGAGCTTGCAAAGAGGCTTCTCTGCGTGCTAAATGATCCGGAAAGTCCTCTTCTGCCTCTCATCGACAGAGAATATGTGAAAAACTTCATAAACGCGCCAAAGGATTACGGCAGGCCGTGGTTCGGTCAGCTCATGGCAGGACCTCAGATGATGGCATATCTTCTCCAGGTTGATCACTGGCTGAGAAAATATGCTATTGTCCTTGACATATAAAAAGACTTCCAGACTTCTGTATACATGCGGCGTATCGAAAATGGCGAATACGCTGCATGTACAAGAGGTCTGAAAGTCTTGTTTTTACAGGAAATTTATATATTTGTTATTTATAGATTGCTTTCGCAGAAGGACTGCCCTTCTTTATCAGTTTCTTGTATGCTTTGGCCTTATTCCTAGGTACTGCAAATGTAATTTTACTGTACGTTCCACTGAAGGCTTTTGCGCCAACGCTCTTGAGCTTAGCTGACTTTATCGTCATCTTCTTCAGGTTTTTGCACGATACAAATGCGTTGCTGCCAATGCTTGTCACATTCTTTCCGATAACAACACTTGTCAGCATAGTATATCTGCTGAATGCATTTGCGCTTACAGATGTTATCTTAAACCTAACATCTCCTATAACAACAGTGTCTGCGATGGTCAGTGAAACAAATTTCTTATCTGACCTTGAGTACGTTGTACCGGCAATTGCAACTGTTCCAGTACCATCAGCTTTGGCTCCGGTTATAGTGTATTTGAATTTTCCAACTGTATATGTCTTTCCCTTGGCAGCCTTTATATGGCAAATGTCTTTGTTATCTTTCCTGAATATGCATTCTTACCACGTATTATCACACTAGCCTTGCCCACCGCTTTGTTCTTGCTGTAGGTGACAGTGTAATCCTTGTTCAGTCTAAGTGTCTTTGCACCAGCCTTTACAACAAGAGACTTCTGGGTATGTACCTTTCCATTGTAGATCTTGTTTTCTATTCCGGAAACAGTGATCTTGCTTGTATTCTTGCTTATGTCTGTGGTTGCAAGTTTGGCAATACTTCCGGTTTTAGTTGCTTTGCACACGGTACATGTGAATGTCTTCACACCTGTCGCCGTGTATGTAGGTTTCTTTGTCACCCTGCCGGAATTCCACTTATGTCCAAGTTCCTTTACATATACACCTGTGCTCATGACATCGCCGCAGATTGAACACTCTGTATGTCCAGTTCCTGCCTTTGTGCAGGTTGGTGCCTTCTCTCCTTTTAGTGTATACTTTACAGTCTTGCCCTCTGAACATGCCGCTCTGTAGATGGTTATCTTAAGCTCTGTGCTGTCATAATTTTCCTTGTCATCGCCAACGTATATAGCGATTGCTTCCACTGATCCGCCTGCCTTTATCACAGTCTCAGTGTCTTTATCAAGCCATGTCCAGTCACCCGGAAGGGAAATACTTCCTACTGTTTTGTGGGTATTATCAACACTCATCACAAGATTCGGCATAGCAGCCTTGCTCACATTTACCGTAATCTCAGCTTCTGCAGTGTTGTAATTCACACTGTCAGCCGGAGTAAATACAACGGTGTATAGTGTCTTATCGCTGTCAGATACAAATGGCTTTATGGATTCATCTTTCCATGCAAATGTTCCCGGTATCTCAACCTGATCAATACCATCAAAGGACACTCTTCCTACAGATATAACAGCTTTTGCAAGATCGTCGCCATATGTTATTGCGCTTGCCACTGGCAAATCAACTACGTTTACATCAGCCTTTGAGACATTTACCTGAACAGTTCCACTGACCGGATTGTAATGTTCCTGTTCATCAGGGGTAAATACAACATCATAACCTGAATTGTCCACTGTCGGTACTACTGAGGTATCTGCCCAGCTCCAGCTTCCTGGTACGTTTTTCCCTGAAGGGTCAAGTACATTTCCACCAGAAATGTTTATAGCTCCTAAAGTTTTATTTGGATCATAGCTTACAGCATCTGCCACTGGAAGTTCATTTATAATAACTGTATCAATTTTAACTATATTGAATTCAGCCTTACAATTCACCTCGTAATTTCCACCGGAGGCATCTTTGATGGTTACTGTAGCTGTTCCAACTTCTGTGTTATCACTGTATATGACTTCATACTCGCTTGATGGAATGACTGTATCGCCGTCCCAAAGGGTAAACTCAGGCTCAATTGCCTGTCCTGTGTATGTGTACTCAGACTTAAGTCCGTCAAATGTTGGACTGTCAATCTTCTTTGGCTCGATGGTAAATGTGACATTCTTTGATCCTGAGTAAGCGCCGATTCCTGTTATGGTTACAGTTGCTGTGCCGGCATTGATGTTGTCGGAATAAGTTACAGTGTAGTCCGTGTTTTCTATTAATTGTTCATCGTCAAAAACAACTCTATTGATATATACCCTAACAGTTGGTTTTAATTCAGCGCCGGAATAAGTAAACGTTTCGCCTTCCTCAAATTCGGTTTTAATTTTATCATTTATCAATGCGCTGACTATAAGTTTATTATCCTCTATCCTGAATGTCGAATCAATTTCAGGAAGCCCTAACGATTCATTGAACCAATTTACATCCAATGTAATATTATCTCCACCCCTGGCAAGTGAAGTATTCACCTCAAGCCTAGTTCCATTTAGAAGAATTGGGATAATATTATGTGGTTCAGCATTTATAGTCAGTGCCTCAAAATATTCATTGAACCAATATATATATTTGCGGATTTTTATATCACTGTTGTTAAAGAACACCTTTGCTTTATCTTCATAAAAATATATTTTACCTAAATCTCCACCATTTAATATCAGTTGTCCATAAACATCTGTATTACCTGATACCTTCACATCGCCAAGCGTTACTATTGAATCACTATTTACTGTTAAGTTGCCCTGAATTTCACCGTTCGCTTTGGAATCAATTATTGTTATTTTCCCATTGTTTACTGTAACCCCATTTAAATTATTTCCGTTTATATCAATGGTAAAATCGGAATCAGGATTATTTACATAGCAAGTTTTATGTTCTGTATCTGCAATAACAGCAACAACACTGCTAGGTATGTTTTCGGCACAATCTATAGCATCCTGAAGTGATGGATAGTATGTGATAATCTCACCACTTGTTACGGATGCCAATGCTTCTTCGTCACAGTATCTGCACACTCCGTCAACATAGTCATGGTCTCCGTAAGTTGTCTTATCTTCGTTGCTATACACAACTGAGACAACGTCAGACAAATCGTTACAGCCCAAATAAGTTATGTTCTTGTATACCTTTTCACCATGTAATAAAGGATATGTGTCTGTCCCGATGGGCTGTCCCCAGATGGAGCCATCGTAAGTCACAGTGGCATCACCTTCTCCGGTTGAGCAGCCCTGTGACAGGAGATACGCAATTTCACCGCTGGCGAATTGTGCGGCGGTTTTGCCGCCATTTTCATCTTCTGTGTCTGCGAGGTAATAGCAATTTTTGACTGGTCCAAAATTGTATCCACATATACCGCTTATATCAGCATCTGAGCTTGCAGCAGTAACAGTTCCTATGTTATAACAGTTTAAAATTAGTTCAATACTACAACCACACACACCACCCACAGAAGCTGCTGAGCCGGTAGCAGTAACAGTTCCTGTGTTATAACAGTTTGCGATTGTGCCACCATTATTATATCCACATATACCGCCTATAGTAGCAGATGACTCAATAGCGGTAAGATTCCCTGCATTATAACAGTTTGTGATTGTGCCAGCATTGTTTCCGCACACACCGCCCACAGAATCATTCCCTTTGAAATAGGAATCAACGACTCCAACATTTTTTATGTTGCCATCGGATTCTGAACTTCCGAATAATCCAATACATGTTGAATCACCATTAAAGTACAAACCACTTACGGTTTTATTATTTCCGTCAAACGTTCCTGAATACTGTGTTGTACGATTTCCCATCCAATCTGCAATCGGTGTCCAGGTTATAAAATCACTTCCGTTGGAAACGTTGCCCTCTGTATCGTATTGTAAGGAATCAAGAAGATTTTCATTTACTGTGATGTTGGCTGTCAGAACTGCATTGGCTAATTTGTTTTGTTTAACTCCATCAAGAGTGCCGTTTACAAGTCCTGCAAACCAGAAAAGCTGACCTGCATTTCCAATCTCGTACACATCGTCCTTGCTATTATCATCGTCAATATCATACTTGTCTGTAGTGAGCACCGCCGACTGGTAAGCATCACATTCTGTACAAAAACCCTGTGAATTATAGTTGTGCGATTCTGTTCCTTCAGCTTTCGCAGTGATTGTTTTTAAGCCACCTGCCCCGATCACAGGCGCCAGCGACGTAACCATCGCCACCGTAAGTGCTGTTATAATTCCCTTCTTAAATAGTATTTCTTTTCTCATTCCATACCTCCATTTCCATAACATTCTATCCTATAAACTCTGTTACTTTATCCCTTTTGTTGCGTAATCAAGTATCATTTCCTTGATCATTATAAGCTCGTCCGTGTAGTCCTTGTTGTCGTCCGATCCCCATATGAAGCCCTCCGCATAATGAGCGCAGGCCGTC
>ULXR01030269.1_pt1 | contig 9522 bp, 6 predicted proteins | sample 1961511 | NCBI WGS metagenome assembly ULXR01 (sample SAMEA4835844, study PRJEB28245) | human gut metagenome | biome: gut microbiome; material: fecal sample | place: Denmark | collected 2008 | reverse complement strand
TCGGGGTTGATGATGGTCTGCATGGAGGCACGATCCAGGGTGCCGTCCGGGTTCACGGCCACCTTACCGGAGGTATCGGGAACCTGCTTTACAGTGACGATAATTTTCATAGTCTTTTTCGCTCCTTCTTATTTAACGCCCAAATTGTTGGCTATGACCATGCGCTGCACCTCGCTGGTGCCCTCGTAGATCTCGGTGATCTTGGCATCGCGCATCATGCGCTCCACGGGATACTCACGGGTGTAGCCGTAACCGCCGAACAGCTGCACGGCGCGGCGGGTCACATCGGAAGCCATCTCCGCGGCAACCAGCTTGGCCATGGAAGAATAGAAGCCGCACTTGAGATCACCGTCATCTTTGGCGCAGGCAGCGCGGTAGACCAGCAGTTGGGCCGCGTCTGCGCGGGCCTTCATGTCGGCCAGCTGGAACTGGGTGTTCTGGAACTGGGAGATGCGCTTGCCGAACTGTACGCGCTCCTTGGTATAGGCGATTGCCTCATCAATAGCGCCCTCGCCGATACCCAGTGCCTGTGCAGCTACGCCTACGCGGCCGCCGTCCAACGTACCCATGGCGATCTTGAAGCCTTTCCCCTCCTGTCCCAACAGGTTCTCCTTGGGGACGATGCAGTCCTCAAAGATCAGGTCAGAGGTAGCGCTGCCGCGGATACCCATCTTCTTCTCGTGCTTGCCAATGGAGAAACCAGGAAAATCCTTCTCCACAATGAATGCAGAAATGCCGTGGTTGCCCTTGGACTTATCCGTCATGGCGAACACCACGAAGGTTTCCGCCTCGGTAGCATTGGTAATAAAGCACTTGGTGCCGTTGAGCACATAATGGTCGCCCTCCAGCACGGCAGTGGTCTGCTGTCCGGAGGCATCGGTACCGGCGCCGGGCTCGGTCAGGCCGAAGGCACCCAGCTTGCGGCCGCTAAGCAGATCAGGCAGATACTTCATCTTCTGCTCCTCGGTGCCGTAGGCGTAAATAGGATAACTGCACAGGGAGGTATGCGCGCAGATAATGACAGATGTTGTTCCGCAGGTCTTGGCAATTTCCTCTACGCAGATGGCGTATGCCAGATTATCGCCGCCCGCGCCGCCATACTTTTTGGGAAACGGGATGCCCAGCATTCCCAGCTTGGCCAGCTTGGGGATCGTTTCTTTGGGAAAGCGTTCCTCTTCGTCCAATTCGGCAGCCAGAGGCTTGACCTCATTCTGGGCGAACTCCCGATACATCTTGCGGAGCAGCTCGTGCTCCTTGGACAGTTTGAAATCCATGTTTATCTCCTTCGGGTATAATCAGCAGTCGTGGCTCACAGACCCATGCTGCCGGCGATGACGATACGCTGCACCTCGCTGGTGCCCTCGTAGATCTCGGTGATCTTGGCGTCGCGCATCATGCGCTCCATGGGGTAGTCGTTGGTGTAGCCGTAGCCGCCGAACATCTGCAGCGCCTTTGTGGTGACCCACATGGCCGTCTCGGAGGCACTGAGTTTGGCCATGGCCGCCTCGCGGCTGCAGCGCTTACCTTCCTGCTTCAGGGATGCTGCCTGATAGGTCAGCAGTCGGGCAGACTCGCAGCGCAGTGCCATATCGGCGAAGGTGAACTGGGTATTCTGGAACTTGCTGATGGGCTTGCCGAACTGCACGCGGGTCTTGGTATACTCCACGGCTTCCTTCATGGCGCCCTCGGCGATGCCCAGCGCCTGGGCGGCGATGCCGATACGGCCCACGTCCAGCGTCTGCATGCAGATCTTGAAGCCCTTGCCCTCCTGGCCCAGCAGGTTCTCCTTGGGCACGATCATGTCGGTGAACACGATCTCGGAGGTGTGGACGCCGTGCAGGCCCATCTTGTTTTCCACCTTGCCCACGGAGAAGCCGGGGAAGGAGCTTTCGATGATGAACGCGGACAGGCCCTTGGTGCCCTTGGACTTGTCGGTCATGGCGAAGATCACGAACACACCAGCCTCGGGGCCGTTGGTGATGAAGATCTTGGCGCCGTTGATGACATAGTGGTCGCCCTCCAGACGGGCCTCCGTCTGGGATTTGGAGGCGTCGGAGCCGGCGTTGGGTTCGGTGATGCCCATACCGCCCAGCACGCCGCCCTCGGTCAGCATGGGCAGATACTTGCGCTTCTGCTCCTCGGTGCCGTGCTCCAGAATGGGCACGCAGCACAGCGTATGGCCGGCCACGATGTCGCTGGTGGAGGCGCATGCCTTGGCCAGTTCCTCCGTGACGATGGCGGCAGACACCTGATCGGCGCCTGCACCGCCGTACTCCTTGGGAACGGTCATGCCCATGATGCCCAGCTGGAACATTTTCCTGATGTTCTCGGCGGGGAACTCGTGGGTTCGGTCGATCTCAGCCGCGATGGGTTTGACCTCGTTCTCGGTGAATGCCGCGATCATTTTGCGGATCAGTTCCTGCTCACGATTCAAAGAAAAATCCATATGCTATCCTTTCTTCATATATTCGTCGTTTTCTGCCTTACCGCATGGCGATAGTGACCTCTGCCGTGGCGGCCAGATCACCGTTCTCCTTACGCAGTTCGGTACGACAGACCACCTTGGCCTTGGCCTCGTTGAGCTCTGCCACCTCGGCGCGGACGGTCACCACGTCGCCAGGCAGGATGCCCTTGAGGAATCTGGCGTTGTTGATGGATGCGAACAGCGGCGTCAGGCCCGCGTACTTCTCACCGGTCATGATGAGGATATCCGAGGCCTGTGCCATGCACTCCACGGACAGCACACCGGGAAAAATGGGATTACCGGGGAAATGGCCCTTGAAAATATCCCATTCCGGGCGGATGGTGAGCTTCGCCTCGATACGCTGCATGGGCTCCAGCGTGACCACCTCGTCGATGAGCAGCATGGGGGGCCGGTGCGGCAGGATGTCCATGACCTGCTGATGATCCAGTGCGATTTCAGACATAAAACAACATACTCCCTTCTATATTTGCCCGTCGGCGGAGGCAGTGCCTGCGATGCAGGCGTCAGCGCTCCTCAGTTTTGTCATTCTCCACACCGGCGATGCGGGCGGCGAACTGCTTCTTGTTCTCCAGAGAGGACAGTTTGGAGTACATGACCTTCTGGGCCTGGGGAGAACCTGCACCGTGCATGGACTCCACCAGCGCGGTGCCGCCGGTCATGTTCTCGATAAGACGTGCCACGCGCATGCGGTTCTCCGTGGACACGCCCTCCACTCCGTGGAGGTACTTCTCCACATAGTGGCCCACCTCGGGGCTCTTCAGGTCGGACTCGGAGGGCATGGTGGCGATGATGCCGCCGCCGATGTCCTGTGCCAGACGGTCGATCTCATAGATGAGTTGGGTGACGTTGTGCTTGCCCACGTTGGCCAGCAGCGGGTCTACGAAGTACGCGCCGGAGGGCGTACATTTGCCCTCGCAGGAACAGGCCAGGGAACAGGCGTACAGCGTCTCCTCCTTGTGGATCATCTCGTTGAGCTTCTCCTTGATATGGCCGGCCTTGCCGTAGCCGCTGTAATCGGCCATTAGAGCCGCCGCGCCGATGACCACATCGGATACGCCGCTCTTGCAGCCGCCGTAGTTGGCGCGGTGGTAGCATGCAAAGCGCTCCACCAGCAGGCCGGAGAACTGGGCTTCCCCGCACATGAACACGCGGTCCCAGGGGACGAACACGTTGTCCAGCACCGTCAGGCACTCGCCGCCCACGATGCCGTAGCGGGCGTTGCCCTGGTCCACATCGCCGCCGCACTTGCGGTCGTCATTGGTCTGGCGGCCGAAGATGTGGATAACGCCGGGGGCGTCCACAGGCAGGGCGCAGCACACGGCATACTCCACCTCGTCCTCCTTCATGCCCATGGTGGGCATGATCAGCATCTCATGGCTGTTGACCATACCGGTCATGTGGGCCTTGGCACCACGAATGACGATGCCGTCCTCCCGCTTCTCCACCACATGCACGAACATGTCAGGATCTTTCTGCTGTCCCGGGCGCAGGCTGCGGTCACCCTTCACGTCGGTCATAGCGCCGGAGATCATCAGGTCGTTGTCCTGCACATACTCCAGATACTTCTTAAATCTCTCATGGTAGTTGGTGCCCATGGCCTGATCGATCTCGTAGGTAACGGAATAGGTGGCGTTCATGGCATCAAAGCCCACGCAGCGCTGATAGCAGGTACCGGTCTTCTGGGAGATCATCCGCAGCATCTTCACCTTCTTTACCAGATCGTCTGTGGACTGATGGATGTGGGTAAAGCGATTGATCTTCTTACCGGTCAGGTGGGAGGCGGTCGTCATCAGGTTCTCATATTCCTTGGTGCCGGCCAGTGCGTAGGTCATGGCGGCGGCGTTAACATGGCCGCGGATAAAGGGATGGTCGATGAGGGTCTTGGGATCCAGCAGCTCGCCCTTGAGATATACCTTGATGTTCCGCTGGCGAAGGCTGTCCTTATATTCCTGTGCAGTTTTCATCTGTACGATATCCTTTCTTGGCCTTGCGGCTTATTTCTGCTCGCTCATGGCGACGTAGGTCTCGTAGCGCTCTGTGGCATCACGCTGGGCGTGCTCAAACAGTTCCTCCGCCTCCTTGGGGAACTTGGCGGCCATGGCGGCGAAGCGCCGCTCGCCCTTGATGAAGTCCACATAGTCGCCGGTCGGTGTCTTGGAATCCAGTTGGAAGGGGTTCTTGCCCTCCGCGGCCAGACGGGGATCGTAACGGTACAGGTTCCAGTAGCCGGACTCCACCGCGCGCTTCATCTCCTGCTGGGCATGGCTCATACCGCCGGGGATGCCGTGGGCGGTGCAGGGGGCGTAGGCGATGACCACAGCGGGGCCGGGATAGGACTCTGCCTCGCGGATAGCACGCAGCGTCTGGGCGGGATCTGCGCCCATGGCCACCTGTGCCACGTAGATGTAGCCGTAGCTCATGAGCATGCGGCCCAGATCCTTCTTCTTGGTGCGCTTACCGGCAGCAGCGAACTGGGCGGTAGCACCCATGTTGGTGGCCTTGGATGCCTGTCCGCCGGTGTTGGAGTACACTTCGGTATCCATGACCAGCATGTTGATGTCCTTGTTGGCCGCCAGCACGTGATCCAGACCGCCGAAGCCGATGTCATAGGCCCAGCCGTCGCCGCCGAAGGCCCACACGGACTTCTTGCTGAGGAACTCGGGATTCTTCAGGATGTACTCCACGGCAGTGTCGTGCTCGCCGCCCTTTTCCACGGCGCGCAGGGCCGCCAGCAGCTCGTCGGCCGCCTTACGGCTGGCCTGGGCATCGCCCTTGCTCTCCAGATAGACCTTGCACTCCCGGGCGGCCACGCCGGCCTCCAGCAGCTCCCTCACGGAGCTCTCCAGTTCGGTGTTGATGGTATCGTGCGCCTGCAGGAAGCCGTAGGCGAACTCGGCGGTATCCTCAAACAGGGACTGCTCCCAAGGAGCGCCGAAGCCGCGCTCGTCCTTGCAGTAGGGGGTGCTGGGCAGGCAGCCGCCGTGAGCGGCGGTGCAGCCGGAGGCATTGGCGATGTACATATGGTCGCCGAACAGCTGGGTGACCATCTTGACGTAGGCCGTCTCGCCGCAGCCTGCGCAGGCGGGCGGGAATTGATAGTAGTGGCGTGCGAACTGCAGGCCCTTGATGTTCTTCTTGTTGACCGCGTCCTCCTTGATGGAGACGTGATCCACCGCATAGTCCCAGTTGCTGCGGTCGGCCATCATGGTCTCCGCGCTGACCATAGTCAGCGCCGTATCCTTGGCCAGGCAGCTGGTGACGCACTGGCCGCAGCCCAGGCAGTCGTAGGGGGACACCTGGATGCGGTATCGATACTTGTCCAGCCCTGCGCCGCGTGCCTTTACAGTCTCGAAGGTCTCCGGTGCAGCGGCCTCCTCCTCATCCGTCAACAGGAACGCGCGGATGGCAGCGTGAGGACATACCATGGAGCATTGGTTGCACTGTACGCACTTGCCGGCATCCCACTTGGGCAACAGCACGGCATCGGTACGCTTGTCGTACACGGAGGTGCCGCTGGGCCACGTGCCGTCCACGGTACCGTACTTCTGGAACAGGGACACCGGCAACTTGTCGCCCTCCAGCTGATTCATGGGCTCGATCAGGTCGTGCAGGAAGTCGGCGGGCTTGCTCTCGGCAACGGCCGCATCCTTGGCGTCCTTCCAGCTCTCGGGGATCTCAACCTTGTGCAGGGCACTGACACCCTCGTCCACGGCGGCACAGTTCATATCCACCACCTTCTGGCCTGCCTTGACCAGATAGGTCTTGTTGATGGCGTCCTTCATGGCCTTCACCGCCACATCCATGGGGATGATGTCGGCCAGTTGGAAGAAGGCGGCTTGCAGCACGGTATTGGTGCGGTTGCCCAACCCCAGCTTCAGGGCAATGTCGGAGGCGTCGATGGTATAGAAGTGGGCGTTCTTCTCTGCCAGCCGGCGCTTCAGGGAGGTGGGCAGCTTCTCGTCCAGTTCATTGGCGCTCCAGCGGCAGTTCAGCAGGAACGTACCGCCCTGCTTCAACTCGCGGGCCACGTCGAACTTCTCCAAATACGCCGCATTGTGCACGGCTACGAAGTCCGCGGACTGCACCAGATAGGTGGCATGGATGGGCTCATCGGAGAAGCGCAGGTGGCTCTGGGTCACACCTCCGGACTTCTTGGCGTCATAGTAGAAATAGGCTTGGGTGTACTTATCGGTGGCCTCGCCGATGATCTTCACGGAATTCTTGTTGGCACCCACGGTGCCGTCCCCGCCCACGCCCCATAGCTTGCAGGACACCATGTGCTTGCCGCTGGTGTCGATCTCCTCATAGGGCAGAGAGGTAAAGGTCACGTCGTCGTTGATGCCAATGGTGAAGCTGTTCTTAGGCTTGTCCAGCAACAGGTTATCGTACACCGCCTTCATCATGCCGGGGGTAGTATCCTTGCCAGACAGGCCGAAACGGCCGCCCACGATGGCATCGAACTTCCGGCCAGAGTCCACCAGTACAGATTTCACGTCCAGATACAGGGGCTCACCGGCGGAGCCGGACTCCTTGGTGCGGTCCAGAACGGCCACACGGGTCACGGTCTCGGGCAGAGACCCCAGGAAGTATTCGGAGGAGAACGGCCGGAATAGGTGGACGGATATCATACCCACCTTGCGGCCGTGGGCGTTCAGGTAGTCCACCGTCTCCCGCAGGGTCTCTGCGCCGGAGCCCATGGCTACCACGCACTCGGCCGCGTCAGCCGCGCCGTAGTACTCGTAGGGTGCGTAGTGACGGCCGGTAAGCTTGTTAATCTCGTCCATGTAGTGGGCCACGATGCCCGGGATGGCGTCATAGTGGCCGTTGGAGGCCTCGCGTCCCTGGAAGAAGGTCTCGCCGGTAGCTGTGGTACCACGGATGCTGGGATGCTCGGGGTTCAGGCTGTTGCGGCGGAAGGCGTCGATCTGGTCGAAGTCCACCAGCGGCAGCATCTCGTCATAGTCCAGCGCGTCGATCTTCTGCATCTCGTGGGAGGTACGGAAGCCGTCGAAGAAGTGCATGAAGGCGTGACGTGCCTTGATGGCGGACAGATGAGCCACCACGCCCAGATCCATGGCCTCCTGTGGGCTGGCGGAGGCCAGCATGGCCAGGCCGATGGACCGGCAGGTCATCACATCGGAGTGGTCGCCGTAGATAGCCCACATGTTCTGGGCCACGGTACGGGCGGAGACGTGGAACACACCGGGCACCTGCTCACCGGCAATGCGGAACATAGGCGGGATCATCAGCATCAGCCCCTGGGACGCAGTGTATGTCGTGGTCAGGGCGCCGGCCTGCAGGGAGCCGTGGCAGGTACCTGCGGCGCCCGCCTCGGACTGCATCTCGATAACCTTCACTGGCTGGCCGAACAGGTTCTTCTTACCCTTGGCCGCCCACTCATCCACCACCTCCGCCATCTGGGAGGATGGGGTGATGGGGTAAATGGCCGCCACTTCAGTAAACGCATAGGAGGCATACGCCGCAGCGGTATTGCCATCCATAACAACTTTATGTTTCATTGCCCATTACCTCGATTTCGTCTGATCGATCTTAACTGTAAATGTAGTTGACACCGCGTCTGCTCAGGGCTGCTTGCCGATGTAGGCCAGCACGCCGCCGTCCACGTACAGCACCTGGCCGTTGACGAAGTTGGAAGCGTCAGAGGCCAGGAACACGGCGGGACCCATCAGATCCTCCGGCTTGCCCCAGCGGCCAGCAGGGGTGCGGCCCACGATGAACTGGTCGAAGGGATGACGGCTGCCATCGGGCTGGCGCTCGCGCAGCGGCGCAGTCTGCTGGGTGGCGATGTAGCCGGGCCCAATGCCGTTGCACTGGATGTTCTTGCTCCCGAACTCGGCGCAGATGTTCTGGGTCAGCAGCTTCAGACCGCCCTTGGCCGCGGTGTAGGCCGCCACTGTCTCACGGCCCACAGCGCTGAGGATGGAGCAGACGTTGATAATCTTGCCGTGGCCCCGCTCCACCATGCCGGGCAGAACGGCCTTGGACACGATAAACGGCGCCACCAGATCCACGTCCACCACACGGCGGAAATCCTCCACGTCCATATCACACATGGGGATGCGTTTGATGATACCGGCATTATTCACCAGGATGTCCAGGGGCGCCACGTCCTTCTCGATAGCAGCGATGAGGGCCTTGACCTTCTCCTCGTCAGTGACGTCGCAGGCATAGCCCTTCACATCGGTGATGCCCTCGGCCTCATAGGCCCTCAGCGCCTTCTCCACGGAAGCGTCGCTGGTGGCGCAGAACACTACCTTTGCGCCTGCACCGTGGAGCGCGGTGGCGATGGCGAAGCCAATGCCGTAGCAGCCGCCGGTGATCAGCGCAGTCTTGCCTGTCAGGGAAAACTTATCCATGATCTGGTTCATTTAAATATCCTCCATTCCTTTGCTCGGCGATCAGTGCATGATCTTGCCGCCGGTGATGTTGATGGACTGGCCCGTCATGTTGTCCGCGAAGTCAGAGGACAAGTACAGGAACATGCGGGCAACATCCTCCATGGTCTGCGCGCGCTTGAGAGGGATATCCTGCAGCCGGGATTGGAAGTACGCTTCGGCGTCGCCGCCCTGACGGCGGATGTCGTCCAGCGCCCGTTCCCAGATGTTGGTACGGACCACGCCGGGGCACACACAGTTGACGTTGATGTTGTAGGGCGCTGCGTACTGGGCGATGGACTGGGTCATACCGGCCACGGCGAACTTGGATGCGGTGTAGGCAACGTTGGTGTGGAAGCCGTACTTGCCGGCCTGGGAGCACATATTCACGATCTTGCCCGCGCGGTTGGGGATCATGATGCGCAGCACCGCCTGGTCCACGAAGTAGGTGCCCTTGGCGTTGATATCCATCTGCTTGTCGTAGTCTGCCTCGGTGGATTTCATGAAGTCCACAGCGCCGAACACACCTGCCACATGGTTCAGGATGTCGATGCGGCCGAGGGTCTTGACGGACAGCTCCACCATAGCGTCCACCTCGCTCTTGACGGTGACGTTGCACTTAGTGGCCACCGCCTTGACGCC
>ULXR01023657.1_pt1 | contig 9550 bp, 8 predicted proteins | sample 1961511 | NCBI WGS metagenome assembly ULXR01 (sample SAMEA4835844, study PRJEB28245) | human gut metagenome | biome: gut microbiome; material: fecal sample | place: Denmark | collected 2008 | reverse complement strand
TATATTGTGCCAAATACTGTAAAAACCGCCTGCTATTGCTGTTATCGGAGTAAAGAAAGTATATCCAAGCCAAATAGCAAGAACAGTATTTTTCTGACCAAGAGTCTGACCGCATGTAATCTTATCGCCGTATAAGCCACCAATCTTTCTGCCAAGGTAGAATTGAAGAAAGCAGCACACAAGTGAAATGGCGGCAATGCCGAAATGATAAGGTATAGGTATATTTGTATGGTATATCGTTTTTGCAGTCATAGCCATCGCCAACGATAACGCAACAGACCACATGTAAAATGGCAAGTCAGGAAACTTGACCAAAAAGGCATGCAGTTTTGGAAGCAGTTTACGAACGAGCATTGCCGCTATTAAAGGCAAAAGCAATAATGGAAATACTTTACCTATGATTAATGCAAAAGCCGTTATAAACGAAACTCCCACCTGTGGGTGAATAAGCGGTACAAAAAGCGGAACTACCAAAGCTGTTACGAGATTAATCAAAATCAGATAACTTGTATTGTTTGCAACGTTTCCGCCTAATTTGCGTACAACAACCGCCGCTGCCGTTGCCGTAGGGCAAATAAAGCAAAGCATAGCACCTTCAACAAGGGCCTTGATGCCTGTGTCGGTGATATTCATTGCAACGAATGAAAGAGCAGAAAATGCCAATACTTGAATGCCAAGCAGCCAGCCATGCCACTTGCACGGCTTTAAGTCATGCATTTCTATACGGCAAAAAGTAAGGAAAAGCATCGAGAAAATCAGCAGCGGCTGAAGGTATGACACAATGCTGCTCGCTGCCGCCCGTGCAGCGCCTGGTAAAGGTAATTGAATATACAGGCAATATACCGAAACGCCAAAAATCATTGCTATCGGCAGCATCCAATTCCTTATAAAATTCAAAAGCCTCATACGATATTCAAATTTACCTGCAAAGGTACTCCTTATTAACTAAACAAACAAAACAACCAACATTCCAATAATAAACTTTATACAAAAACAAAGCGGCGAAACCCGTATGATCTCGCCACCTTAATTATATAAAATTTATTAAGCCTTCTTTGAAACTCGGCTACCTACCAATGCATAGAATAGCAAGTATCCAAGGGCAACAACTGGAACCCAGTAAGAAGAGATATAGTTTGTTGCGTCTGCAACAGCACCCTGTACCAAAGGAAGGATACCGCCACCGCAAACCATAACCATAAAGAAACCAGAAGCAACTGCAGTATATTTGCCCAAGCCCTCAACAGCAAGGTTAAAAATTCCGCCCCACATCACTGATGTGCAGAGACCGCAGAGGATAAAGAACAATACACTGATTGGTGCTTCAACCATCTCAAATGAGAGTGTAGAAGAAACACCTGGTACTGATACCTTAACGTCTGCCGGCATCATGATTGCTATAATTAAGAACAAAATAGCAACTAATGCAACTGTTGTCAACATCACTCTACTTGAAATCTTTGCACCAAGAACACCACCAACCAAACGGCCGATAAGCATCAAGAACCAGTACATACCAATGAGAGAGCCTGCAATTGCAGCATTCATCCCCAAATCGTTTGTCATATAAAGGTTAGCCATATTTGGAATACCTACTTCAATACCTACATAAAGGAAGATAGCAACGATACCGCCAATATAGTGGCTAAACTTAAATACACCACCTAAAGAAACCTTTTCCCCTTGCTCCTTTGCCTCAAGAATAGGTTCAGGCAATTTAGAAAGCAAAAGGACGATGAATGCAAGCACAAAGATACCCATTGCAATATACAATGCCTTGTGAGCATCTACCAATGTGCAATCCTTTAAATTATCACCCATAAGGTAACCAACCAATACTGGGCATATTGTTGCAGCCAATGAGTTTGTTGCTCCACCAAATTGAATCAACTGGTTACCCTTCTTACCTCCACCACCAAGAGTGTTAAGCATAGGATTAACAACTGTATTAAGCATACACATTGAGAAACCGGCAACAAAGGCACCGCACAAATATACGGCGAAAATCATTTCAGGGTTAAGCAAACTTGAGACAAACATCAAGACAACGCCTACCAAGCCTACCAAAACGGCTGCTATTGCTGAGAACTTATAGCCTTTGCTTTGAAGAATCATACCTGCTGGAAGACCCATAAACGCATAAGCGATGAAGTTTGCAGCATTTCCTAACTGCGACTCAAACACACTAAGAGACAATTGCTCTTTCAAAATAACTCCGAATGGATTCTGAAATCCAGTCACGAATGAAATCATTGCGAACAAAAAGAACATTACGATAATCGGTAATGTGTAGTTCTTTTTTTCCATTTCCATAACAAATTTAAGTATAGGTTTTTAAGTAAATAATTGTTGTCAGTTTAAAACGAATTCTTAATTCGCTATAAAATTAATTCAAAATATTGAATACCGATATAGATTAAGGAAAATATTTACCAAAATGGCAACAATTTATTCCATTGGAGTAAATTTTCCATCAGTTGTCCAATAATATTTATGCTCAAAACTATAGAGCATAAATAAGTCAATATTGGCGTTCCCCAAATATGGAACTTCCAATTCTGACCATAGTGCTGCCCTCTTCAATTGCCAAAGCATAGTCATCACTCATACCCATGCTAATCACCTTGAAATCGGGCTTATCTGACATGACGCCAGATTTTAGTTTATCAAAAATACTTTTAGCAGCGGAGAACTCTGACTTTATTTCATCAACATCTTCCGTATTTGTAGCCATAGCCATAACGCCACATATCCTGACATTCTGTATTTCCGCAAGGAAATCTTCAGTAAGCAGTGACAAGCATTCTTCAGCATCAAATCCGAATTTACTTTCTTCCTTTGCAACATATACTTGCAGAAGGACGTCAACAACCTTGCCTATTCTCGCCGCTTCCTTATTGACATATCTGAGCAGATGCTCCGAATCAATGCTATGTATAAGTGATACATTCGGAACAAGCGCCCTAACCTTGTTAGTCTGCAAATGGCCGATAAAATGCCAGCGGATATCTTTGGGGAGGTCCCTTACTTTTTGAGCAAGTTCCTGGACCCTACTTTCCCCAAAATCCCGTTGCCCAGCATTATATGCCTGCATAATGGCTTCTGCCGGATGAAATTTGGAAACAGCCACAAGGGTTACTCCATCCCTAATGGTTTGGGAAATTCTTTCTATATTGGCTGCTATATCCATAATATTATTTATTTGATTCTCCTCCAAGGTCAGCATTATAGACATCCATTATCATTGTCTCTGTAATAGATGCAATTTCAAAGTCTGCCTGAGTATCTTTCATATTCTTCATAAAGTTATCGTATGCACCTTTGAAGTCTGAAGCCTGAACCATCATATAGTTGGCAGTCTTTTTCTCAACGCCTGTCTTCTCGTCAATAGTAACGAAATTGACTTTTACCTTATACCACTTGTCACTTTCTGCATCTTCTGCCCAAAAAATTTCCGCAGTATTTGTTCGCTTAACAGCTGTCACCTTATAATCTCCAGAAATGAACGGAGTTATCTCTTCTGTAATTCTTGCTTCAGCTTCTGTAAATGACAAAGCATCTACCAAGTATGGCTCTGTAACTGCTTTTGGCATACCATTCTCAGACATCTTGTCATATTTCACTTTACATTCAAACCATGTTGCCATATCTTCTTATTTTTTAAAATTCAAATACAAAATTACCAAAAAAATAATTTACACGCGACATTATTTGAATTTTTCAGTCACAATTTTATTGTTTTTTACCAATTAATTACTAAGTTTGCGATAAAGAAATCCAATATGACAAAACGAGACATAAACCTATTCAGCAAAGGGTTTGCAACCCTCTCAAGCATCGGGAGGTTCTATATCGATGGTTTTAAGGAAATGACCATAGGCAAAACCCTGTGGGCTATCATTCTTGTAAAACTATTTATCATATTCTTTATTCTCAAACTTTTTTTCTTTCCCAACTATCTTAACTCGCAATGCGATAACGATGACGAGAAAGCCCAACTGGTACGAAAAGAATTAATAAACAAATAAAACTATTATGGATAACCTAATTGAACTGGTCGATTGGTCACGCGCACAATTTGCGCTTACCGCAATCTATCACTGGCTATTCGTTCCCCTTACATTAGGACTTGGAATAATCATAGCCATTATGGAGAGCATCTATTTCCGCACAAAAAGCGAAAAATGGCTTGCCACCACAAAATTTTGGATGACAATTTTCGGAATAAACTTCGCAATAGGCGTTGCCACTGGAATCATTCTTGAGTTTGAATTCGGAACAAACTGGTCTAACTACAGTTGGTTTGTTGGCGACATTTTCGGTGCGCCTCTTGCCATTGAGGGAATACTCGCCTTCTTTATGGAATCAACATTCATCGCTGTTATGTTCTTCGGTTGGAAACGCGTAAGCCCTAAATTCCACCTTGCATCAACATGGTTGACCGCCATCGGTGCAAGTATCTCTGCCCTTTGGATTCTGGTTGCTAACGCTTGGATGCAACATCCTGTTGGTATGGAATTCAATCCGGAAACGATGAGAAACGAAATGATTGACTTCTTTGCCATTGTGGCGTCACCAATGGCAGTATATAAATTTTTCCACACAGTGATGAGCGGATGGGCTCTTGCTGGTGTATTTGTTGTGGGTATCAGTTGCTGGATGCTTTTAAAGAAACGCAACACCGAGCATTGCTTCAGAAGCCTGAAAATAGGCGGCTGGGTAGGTTTTATCGGCATTCTCGCCACTATTGCTACTGGCGACGGCTCAGCAGTCACAGTTGCCCAGCCCCAGCCTATGAAACTTGCAGCAATGGAAGGTCTATATAACGGAAAACACGGTCAGGAAATCGTTGCAATCGGTATTCTCAACCACGACAAGAAGTACAACGATAATCAAGAACCGTTTGTATTCGACATTTCTATACCTTACGGATTGTCTGTCCTTGCTTCGCACGATGCAAACGCCTTCGTTCCAGGTGTAAACGACATTATTAATGGCGTTTCTTATACTCCTGAGGGTGAAAAAATAAATACCGTTTCATACGAAGAACGCATACAAAGAGGCAAGGCTGCAATTGCTGCCCTCGCTGAATTTGACAAAGCGAAAAAGGCAGGTGATGACGCTAAAGCAGAATCATTGAAATCAGAAATTTTGAAAGACTTCAAATACTTCGGTTACGGTCACCTGACTTCTCCAGAAGAAGCCATTCCAAATATTCCTCTTACTTTCTACACATTCCACGTTATGGTAATTCTTGGTGGTTTCCTTTTTGTATTCCTTGCAATAGCATTGGTTTTTGCTTACAAGCGCAACCTCTTGGAGAAGGTAAACAAATTTGAATGGTTCTACAAACTTGCAATAATTTCCATACCGCTCGTTTACATCTGCAGTGTTTGCGGATGGGTCGTTGCAGAAGTTGGCCGCCAGCCATGGACAATTCAGGACCTTATGCCTAACAGCATTGCAATATCAGATATTAGTGCATCCTACGTTCAAACAACGTTCTTCATCTTTGCCGTTATCTTCACAGCATTGCTAATTGCTGATATCTGCATAATCTCTAAGCATATAAGAAAAAAATCACTCACAGATTTAGAAACCGCAAAATAACATCACAATGATTACATACGAATTTCTACAAAATTACTGGTGGCTGCTAATCTCTGTATTGGGAGCAGTTCTGGTTCTGCTGATGTTTGTTCAAGGCGGACAAACCTTATTGGTCTGCTCTAAGGACGAAGCATTCAAGACAATGATAATCAACTCCCTTGGCAAACGCTGGGAGTTGACATTCACGACCCTTGTTGTCTTTGGCGGCGCATTCTTTGCATCCTTCCCTCTTTTCTACTCAACAAGTTTTGGCGGCGCATACTGGCTATGGATGCTTATTCTATTCACATTCGTTATTCAAGCCGTTTCTTACAAGTACCGCTCTAAGGAAGGAAATATCTATGGTGCAAAACTTTACGAGACACTTCTTGCCATAAACGGATTTTTTGCTCCTTTGCTTATCGGTGTTGCTGTTGGAACTATTTTCTTTGGCGCAGAATTTACCGTTAGCAAAACAAATATCCTAAACTCCAGTGCATCAACAATATCTCAATGGGGTGAATGGCACGGCTTGGAAGCAATCTTCAATATTAAGAACCTAATCTTAGGCTTCACTGTTCTCTTTTTGTCAAAAACTTTGGGTTCTCTCTACTTGATTAACAACATCAACGACAAACCTACAGAAGACAAATTGAAGAAGCATCTCCTTTATGATGCCCTGATATTCGTTGTATTCTTCATTACTTTCGTAGCCGTTCTATTGGCTTCTCCAGGCGTTGAATATGATGAAACAGGTTACAGATGGGTAGAATTCAAATACTTAAACAATGTTTTTGAAATGTGGTGGTGCATCGCTACAATCCTATTAGGAACAATCTTAGTACTCATAGGAATTGCAGAAACAATCTTCAAGAATGGCTACAAAAAAGGTATTTGGTTCTCTGGCTTGGGTGTTGTTTTGGTTGTCCTGACTCTATTCTGGATTGCCGGTTATAACAATACTGCCTACTACCCTTCTATCTTAGACGTTAACAGTTCTTTGACTATCAGAAACAGTTCTTCAAGCGAATTTACGCTAACAACAATGAGCATTGTTTCTCTTCTTATTCCGTTTGTTCTGGCATACATCATCTATGCGTGGAGGTCTCTTGACAAGAAAAAGATTACAAAAGCGGATATAGAAAAAACTTCGTCTGACGAAAAATACTAATTAATAATTAATATAAGCAAGTATGTGTTATAATAACGAATCTAAAGACAGAACAAATAAACAGTTATACTTTGACAATATCGACAAGATAGAAAACTTAAGTTACTCAAAGATTGAAAATAAATATCTGAGAGTCTTACAAATTAACACAATACTTGCTTATATTTTTTTAATGTCAACAGCCTTACTTCTATCTCTTATTGAAGAACCGAAGCTAAAAGGCATTGCTTTGATAGGAGCAGAAAGCATTCTATTTATTTCATTTATTTTCAACATATTCCTATTGCGTTCAGCCCATATATTCAAGGGATACGCAATTCGTGAGCACGACATCACCTACCGTTCTGGTATCATTTTCACTACTTTCGTAACAATCCCTTTCTGCAAAATTCAGCAAGTAAGCATACGCCAAAATCCAATAACACGGATATTTGGTCTATACTCTATTGATATTGTAAACGGTGCTCAAGGCCTTAACCGCACAACAATTCCTGGACTTACTGAAGAACGTGCTAACGAAATAAAAGCAATAATAACAGAAAGGATAGCAAATGAAAATAAATGATTTTTCTTTACCAAGGAGAATGAGCAAAAGTGCCTTTATCATTATATGGGCACAAACCTTAATGCCGATTCTAAAATTAATCGTTATTTTCGGTATTATATCAATCATAAATAAAGAAGGAGACGATATAAAAGACGCTTTTGTAAAGGTTCTTTTAATCTCAATTGGGATTATTGTCTATTCTGCCATTTACGCTGCCATTAACTATTATTTCAAGAAATTCTATGTTGAAAACGGCAATCTGATTTTTATGCACGGTATCTTTAACAAGGAAACCAAAAGCATTCCTTTACAAAAAATACAGTCACTGCGAACAAAGCAAGGTCTTATATACAGGTTGCTAAATATGAGGGGAATTTCTGTTGACACTCTTGCCTCTAAAGGTTCTGAAATAGAACTTATCCTTGATGAATATGACTGGAGACTGCTAATAGACAAAATAGAAACAGGAAACACACAAGAAAACTTGCCTTCAAAAACTACTATCAAAGAACAAGTAGCAACACTTCATTTCAGTAATCAGAACTTACTAAAAGGTGCATTTTGCCAAAACCACCTTAAAGGAATGATTATCCTATTGAGTCTTGCAACTGCCCTATTTGATCAGATTCGGTCTGTCAATGAAGCACTATTCGACTCCATCGAAAACTACATAACTTCATTTGTTCTATCAACATCATTTTCTGCAACCATTGTTATTGCAATAATTGTACCTGTCTATATGGCAATCCTTATATTATGGATTTGCAAGGTCTTTCTGCAATATTACGATATGAACCTATCCATAAAGACGGACCAACTGACATTTGAATACGGACTAATAACCCGCAACACTGCAAAATTCTCTTTTGATAAAATAAGCACTGTCAAAGTCAAACAAAACTTTTTGGAAAAATGGTTTGGCTGCAGTACAATTATGCTAAAACAGGCATTGAATGCCACAGACGAGGAGAAAGGCTCTGACATAAAGATTTACGGCTCTAATTCCTCATCAAATTTTCTTAAATGGTGGTTGGGAGAGAATTTCACCTCTTCGGAAACAATCGCCTCTGCCAAATCGGGTTTAGGCGTATTTGCATACACAGTCAGATTTGACATTATAATTACCACAATCGCCTGCTGCATAATATTTTCATTTGACTTATACTTCCTCGTTGGATTGCTTGCTATTTACATAATTACATCAATTATAAAAGGCTACTTAGCAATAAAGAGGAGCAGCATAACGCTAAAAGAAGAATACGTTGAAATCAGTTGCGGAAAACTGGCTGAAGTAAAAAACTACTGCAAATACAGCAACATCGAAGTTGTTCGCCTAAGGCATACCATATTCACGCCTTTTTATCACAAAGTTATCCTTAGCATATCAACAAACGGGACAGTATTTAATATTCGCAGTCTCGAAGAAAAAGAAGCAAGAAAAATCTATGAACTACTTCTGTATAAAATCTAATACAAAAAAGAATGCAAGCGAATTATCACCAATACACTCAGTTAAAATTTTTATATTTTTAGTCCTGCCATAGATTTAGTCATCAAAATACTTGGCTCCTATATCCTACATTAAACAACAGAGGAATGGGAAATATTTAAAGAAAATATCTTCAAATGATAATGACCTGCTAAAATTGACTATTTTTAAATTACATTGGAACAGCAAAATCATTTAATTTAGAATCACATCAAGAAATCATTCCTTTATTCCATAGATTTTAAGTATCTTTGCAATGATGAGCGATTTTTATAAAACAATCAAGGCACCGGCAGAAGGTCTGTACAAGGAGAAAATGAGTAAGTTTATCTCATTTGCTCACCCTATTGAATCCGCTGAAGAGGCTAAAGAAATAATCAAGAAATACCAAAAAGAGTATTATGATGCCCGCCATGTTTGCTGGGCATATATGCTTGGCAGAGAAAGAACAAACTTTCTCTCAAATGATAACGGAGAACCGTCAGGCACAGCTGGAAAACCCATACTTGGGCAGATAAATTCATTTGAACTGACTAATATTCTTATCGTCGTTATCCGCTACTTCGGCGGTATCAAGCTTGGCACATCTGGACTTATTGTTGCTTACCGAGAAGCGGCAGCAGAGGCTATTAGAGCCAGCGAGATAATGGAGTGTCATGAAATGGAAAACATTGAGTTTACATTCCCTTACCTTGCCATGAACGACGTTATGAAAGTTGCAAAATCTTCAGACGTAAGCATAGTTGAACAAATA
>ULXR01008421.1_pt1 | contig 9736 bp, 3 predicted proteins | sample 1961511 | NCBI WGS metagenome assembly ULXR01 (sample SAMEA4835844, study PRJEB28245) | human gut metagenome | biome: gut microbiome; material: fecal sample | place: Denmark | collected 2008 | reverse complement strand
ACAGACAAAAGTAAAAGATAGTGATAAAGAAGCAATTGATAGTGTAGATGTTAAGGAATATTCTGAAGAATATAAAAGATGGCTTGAGTTATCAGAAAAAGAAAGAAACTTAGAAGTAGAGCCAAATCCATATTATACTTCATACTATCCTCTTGCAGGAGAAAAAAACAAATTAAATGAATCTTTTTCACTAGAAAGAAAAGAGTTTAATGCTTTAGCTGTAGCTACAACTAGTCCTACATATGACTTAAGAGACTATATAGATATAACTGTAAAAAATCAATTAGACACACAAACTTGTTGGACATTCCCGTTAATTAGTGAAATAGAAACAAATATTAGTTTAACCAGAAGTTATACATCGCCTATATTTTCTGTAAGACATATGGAATATGCTACTTCTAAAACCTTTTTAGATGGAATTAATAAAGATGGATTTAATAGAGAAGTTGGAAGTGGAGGTAATGGATATATAGGAATGAGCTATTTAGCAAGTGGTAGAGGACCAGTTTTAGAGTCAGACATGCCATTTGTTAATTCAGAAGCTTTAATTAATTTGGCAGAAATAAATAAACAAGCAGGTCAACATGTAGAAAATTATGTGAGATTTCCAACTGTTTTAAAAGAAAAATCAAATGGACAAACTATATATAAGGACGGAGATGGAAAAGTACTTTCAGAAGAAAATGTAATTAATATAAGAAATCAGATAAAAGAGCATATTGTGACATATGGAGGAGTTAGTGCTAATACAAATTCAAGTCAAACACAGTATTTTAATAATGTTTCTCCAATACTTGCAACAGCATATTATTGCGATGAACCTAATATTACACCAGACCACTTAATTACAATAGTAGGTTGGGATGATAATTATTCAAAAGAGAATTTTAACGCAGCACATAGACCAACTAAAAATGGTGCATGGCTTGTACTTAATTCATATGGAACAGGCTTTAATGGTGGTTATTACTATATATCATATGAAGATACAATGGTAGGAAAAGATAATACAGGAACTCTTATAGTATCGGATAGGGATTATAAAAACGTATATCAATACGACGTTTTAGGGTCTAATATCCATATTGGATTAAGAGCAAATGATGCTCCACTTTCAACAGTATATGCATCAAATGTATTTACAAGAAAAGACGGTAATGCAGAATATTTAAGTGAAATTGGTGTACATAGTGTAGGTAATACTACTGTAGATGTATTTGTAAATCCGACAGGTACGCTAAGTCTAACAGGTGCAACACAAGTAGCTACAGGATTGACTTTGCAAGAAGAATATAAAACAATTAAAATTACAAATCCAATAACACTTACAGGTAAACAATTTGCAGTTATAGTCAAATATTCTTCTACAGATGGCAACTCACAAGCTCAAATACCATTAGAAGCTAAAACAACTTCATCATCTACCCAATGGGACACTGCTACTGCAAATGCAAATGAAGGATTTGTTTCCTCAACAGGTGCAGATAACACATGGCAAGATATCACAAGTTTAGGCATAGGTGGGGTAGAAAATCCAAGTATTTGTATTAAAGCATTTACAAAAGACTCAGATAATGTTGGACCTATAATAGAATTTGAAACAAATGGAAGTACAACATACAAAAGAACTCAAGGAACAAAAGTAACAGTTACAGACCCAAGCGGAGTAAATAATTCTACTTTAAGATATGTTTGGACACAAAGTACATCTCAACCAATAGATAGTGAATTTAATGGAATTTACGAAAATAATTCTGTAGTATCTAATAGTAAAGATACCGGAAATAATTGGTATTTATGGGTTGTGGCAAAAGATTTACAAGGAAATACTACATATAAAAGAACAGAAGCATTTTATTTAGATAATACATTACCAACTGCGCCAACAATAACAAGCAATGCTCAAAATAATATTTATACAAAAGATAATGCAAGTATAACAGTTAATGGATCTACAGCATTAAGTGGAATTGCAAGATATCAATATAGTTTAAATAATGGAACTACATGGAATGATATAAGTGGTACAATAGAAATTAATAAAAGCGGAATTTATCAAATAAGAGCAAGAGCAGTAAGTAATGTAGGATTGACTGGTTCTGAAAGCGAAACTTATATTATAAAAATAGATAAAGATGCTCCAAAAGTAAGTGGAGTAGAAGAAGGAAAAAAATATAGGGATGCAACTCCAATAGTTGAAGATGATACAGAAGTGGTGGCAACTTTAAAAAAAGATAATGAACCAGAAGAAGATTATCCTATAAAAGATGGAAAAGGTAGTAATATTACAGAGGATGGAAATTATACATTAAAAGTAGAAGATGAACTTGGAAATGAAACAATAATTCACTTTACAATAGATAACACAGGTCCAGTTATTACATTTAAACCAAATGGAGATACAACATATAGAAAGTCTCAAAGTACAAAAGTAACGATATTAGATGAAAAGAGTAATTTGGATTTAAATTCTTTAAAATATAAGTGGGTACGAAATGCAACAGATTTAGTAGAAGGAATATTTAATTCTGGTGCAACAAATTTTAAAAACGAAGAAACAATTGTAATAAATGAAGGAACTGGAAGTGACTACAATTTAGTAATTATAGCAAAAGATGAATTAGGAAATACAACAATAGAAAAAAGTAATCCTTTTTATTTAGATAATGAAAAACCATCAATTCCAACAATTAGTGCTGATGTTGCAACAGGAAGTGTAACAAATAAAGAAGTGGAATTTTCTATAGGAGGAAGTACAGCTTTAAGTGGAGTAAAAAAATACCAGTATAGTTTAGATGGTGGCTTGAAATGGCTAGATGTAAATGAAGGAGAAAAAGTTAAACTTACAGAAGATAAAACATATAGAATTATAGCAAGAGCAATAAATAACTTAGATACAGAAGGAGATAGCACAGGAGAATATGTAATAACAATTACAAAAGCGGCACCAGTTATTAATTTCAATCCAAATGGAAATACATTATATAAGAAAACACAATCAAGTACAATTAAAGTTACACATACTGGTGAGTTAGATGAGAATAGTTTTCGATATATGTGGAGTCAATCTACAGAGACACCAGACGAAGTAGAGTTTACAGATACTTTTAGACAAAGTGAAACTGTAGAAAAAAATACAGATAGTGGAGCATGGTATATATGGGCTTTAGCAAAAGATAAACTTGGAAATACATCTATAACAAGAAGTGAAGCGTTTTATTTAGATAATGAAACACCACCAGCTCCAACAATTAGTAGTAATGCACCAAATGGAGTTTACATAGGAGAGGATGCAACTGTTACAATTACAGGAAGTAGCAGTCCGAGTGGAATAAGAAAGTACAAATATAGCTTAAATAATCAAGTTTCATGGACAGATTTAGCAGAAGGAGAACAATTTGTACTTAATAAAGAAGGTATTTACACAATATATGCAACAGCGGTGAATAATGTTGGAAAAACAGGAGAAGTAACAGAACCATATGTAATAAAAATAGATAAGACAGCTCCTATAATTAAAGGAGTTGAAGAAGGTAAAACTTATAATAAAGCAACACCAGAAATAGAAGATTCCACAGACACTGAAGTAGTACTTACAAAAAATGGAGAGCCAGTTCCTTATACCGAAGGTGATGAAATAACCGAAGATGGAGAGTATACAATTAAGGCAACAGATGAATTTGGACATACTACAATAATTAATTTTATTATAGATTCTACACCACCAAATGTTACTTTTGAACCAAATGGAAATACTACATGGTCTAAAATACAATCTACGAAAGTGACTGTAACAGATGAGCATGGATTAGATGAAAGCACATTAAGATATAAATGGACACAAAGTGTACAAGTTTTAACAGAAGATACATTTTTACCAGATTCTAAGACATTTACAAATGGAAGCAATATATCTATAGATAAGGTAAGTGGAGACAATTGGTATTTGTGGGTATATGCAAAGGATAAACAAGGAAACATGGCATTAGTAAAAACAAGTAATTTCTGCCTAGATAATGAAGTACCACCAGCACCTAATATTAATGCAAGTGTAGAAAATGGAGGAAAAACAAATACAGCTATAACATTTAATATTAGTGGAAGCTCAAGCCCAAGCGGAATTGCGAAATATCAATATAGTTTAAATAATGGAGAAAAGTGGATAGATGTGAATATAGGAGAAACTGTAACTTTAGACATAACAGGGGTTTATTCTATAATAGCTAGAGCTGTTAATAATGTTGAAACAAAAGGAGAAATAACAAAAGAAGCTTATGTTGTAACAGTGGATAAAGAAGGACCAGTAATAACATTTAATCCAAATGGAAATACAACATTTGAGAAGATTCAGAGTAGTTTAGTAAAAGTGGAATCTGTAGTAGGATTAGCAAATGATGGGTTAAAATATTTATGGAGCCAAAAAGCAGAGGGAATTACAACAGAAGAGTTTTTACAAAGTTTTAGTAACAATCAAATTGTAACTAAAAATACAGGAAGCGGAATGTGGTATTTGTGGATATATGCAAAAGATATAGCAGGTGCAAATAAAATAGTAAGAAGCGAAGGGTTTAATTTAGATAATGAGATACCAAACGCACCTACAATACATTCAGATACAGCAACAGGAAGCGTTATAAGTGAATCATTAGAATTTACCTTAAGTGGAAGTACAAGTCCAAGTGGAATTGCAAGATATCAATATAGTTTAGATAATGGTATAAGTTGGAATAATGCAGATCCGACAGGAAAAGTAGTTATAGAAAAATCTGGAAGATATCAGATAAAGGCAAGAGCAGTAAACAATGTAGGTACAATTGGAAGAGTGTCAGATACTGCATTTGAGGTAACAATAGATAAATCACCTCTAAATGTTACAATCACACCTAATGAAAATGCTACATATAAAAAATCACAGTCAGCTAAAGTAATAATAGAAACAAACAATGAAATAGAAGTATCAAAATACTTATGGAGCCAAAAAGAAGAAGGTGTTGCAAAAGAAGAAATTACAGAGAATTTTGAAAGTGGAAATACTATAACTAAAGATACACAGAGTGGACCATGGTTTTTATGGGTATACATAGAAGACAATATAGGGAAACAAGTGTTACAAAGAAGCGGAGCATTTTATTTGGACAATGAAATTCCAGAAGTACCAATAGTAACAAAAGATGTAGACACAGAAAAAGATTTGGTAAATATTAATATTAGTGGAAGCTCAAGTCCAAGTGGAATTGCAAAATATCAATATAGCTTAGATAACGGAAAAACTTGGAACGATTTAGAAAAAGGAAAAACATTAGTATTAAATGAAATTGGAGATTATGAATTTTTAGCAAGAGCTGTAAATAATGTTGGTACAGAAGGTAAAACAACAAATATGGAAATAATAGAAGTAGTAACCAGAATTCCATTAATTCAATTTATACCAAATGGAAATAATAAATACGAAAATGAGCAATCTACAAAAGTAAGAGTTAGAAGTAGTATAGGAATAGATGAAAATAGCTTATATTACTTATGGACAACAGAAAAAGAAGGAATAACAGAAGAAAAAATCAAAGAAAAACTAACAAATGGTGACACTTTAACAAAGAATACAGACAGTGGAATTTGGTATTTGTGGATAATCGCAAAAAATGTGGATAACGAAGTAAAAATAGAAAGAAGCAAAGGATTTTACTTAGACAATGATAATCCAACAATAGAAGGTGTAGAAGAGGGAAAAACTTATGAAGAAGTAATTGTAACAGTAAAAGATAAAACAAGTAATGTTACAATAGAAGTATTAAAAGACGGAAGAGAATATGCTTATAGTACAGTCGTTGATGAAAACTTAAATAATAATGGAAATACATATAGTAGTGGAAAAAACGAAAATGTAAAAGAGAATTTAAATACAGAAAGTAACTCAAATATAAAAAATAATGAAAATGAAGAAAGCAATATAAGGAATAACTCAAGTGATAATAATTTAAGTGAAGAAAAAATGGCATTTACACAAAGAATAGCATTCAAGCAAAGCGGAATGTATCAAATAAATGTAAAAGATGAAGCAGGAAATATATCTAGTATAAGTTTTGTAGTACAAAATAAAGAAAAAGATATAACAGGACCTACTGCGACATTTACACCAAATGGAAATAAAAAGTACGAAAAAATACAAGAAACAGAAGTTAAATTAGAAGACCCATCTGGAGTAGATGAAGAAAGTATAATGTATTTTTGGACAAACTCAACCGAACCACCAGAAAAAGACAAATTCATAGAGAAATTTAAAAATGGAGATACTATAAGAAATGATAAAGACACAGGTAAGTTATATTTATGGATTTACGCAAAAGACAAAATTGGAAATGAAAGTATTATTAGAAGTGAGGCTTTCTATTTAGATAACTCTAAGCCAAATAAGCCAACAATTGATGCTAATGTTGATAATGGAGGCACTACAGACGAAGATGTAGTAATAGAAGTAATCGGAGGACAAACAGAAAGTAATATAGAACATGAATATAGTACAGATGGCGGAAAAACATGGAATAAAGTAGAAGATGGAAAAATTGTAATAACAGAAGAAGGTAAGACAACAATAATATTTAGAACAGTAAATGAAGTAGGAACATTAAGTGATACAACAGAACCATTTATATTCAAAATAAATAAAGAAACAACTACAGTAATTACAAATAATACAGTAGACAATACAATAGCTAAAAAGCCAATACCACAAACAGGGGTAAAGAATATAATATTAGTATTAATTAGCGTTTTAAGTATTTCAGCAATAATTATTGCTATACGTTACTGGAAAATAAAATAGTAGTTGAAATTGAAGTAGATGTTATGTATCTTAATTTAAGAATTATAGGAAAAACAGATATAATATTATTTAAAGGAATATAAATAATTATTCTATACTTGGATAAAAAACTATTCTATAAGGTAAATTGTAAAACTATTGACTAATTATTCTATAGGGTCAATTGAAAAGTTAAATACATTTTGAAAAAAGTAAATGCAATTATTCTATAATAGTATTAAAAATTTTGAAAAAGTGTTGCAATTGCAGCACTTTTTGTGTTATAATAATAAGCGTTGAAAAATACACACATATAGTTAGCATAAAATAGTGCTTGAAAAGCTCAAGTTGGTTTATGTGTATAAAGCTATATGGAGGAAATAACTAAAAGGAGGAATAGAAAATGTCAGTAGTTGCAATGAAACAATTACTAGAAGCTGGTGTTCATTTTGGACATCAAACAAGAAGATGGAACCCTAAAATGGCTGAATATATATTCCAAGCTAGAAATGGTATCCATATTATTGACTTACAAAAGTCATCAAAAAAATTAGATGAGGCTTATGATTTCTTAAAAAATCAAGCTGAAGAAGGAAAAACAGTTCTTTTTGTAGGAACTAAAAAACAAGCACAAGAATGTGCTAAAGAAGCTGCAGAAAAATGTGGTATGTACTATGTTAATCAAAGATGGTTAGGAGGAACTTTAACAAACTTCAAAACTATCAGAAATAGAATTAAAAGATTAACAGACATAGAAAAAATGCAAGAAGATGGAACTTTTGAAGTTTTACCAAAAAAGGAAGTAATTCTTTTAAAGAAAGAAATGGAAAAACTTGAAAAGAACCTTGGTGGAATTAAAGAAATGACAGAAATACCAGGAGTTATGTTTGTAGTAGATCCTAATAAAGAAAAAATAGCTATATTAGAAGCTAGAAAATTAGGAATACCAGTTATAGGATTAGTAGATACAAACTGCAATCCAGAAGATGTAGATTACGCAATTCCAGGAAATGATGATGCTATTCGTGCAGTAAAATTAATAATGGACGTTATGGCAAATGCAGTTATAGAAGGAAGACAAGGTGAGTCTATGGAACAAGAAGTAGATGAACAAGAACAAATGGCAGAAGATGCTAAACCAGAGAGTATAGAAGAGGTTGTAGCAGCAGAAGCTGAAGAAAATAAATAATAATAAAGGAGGCATTTCTTAAAACAAATTCTAGCTAGGGAAACAATAGTTTCAAAGTGTATAATTTGTTAAGAATGCCTTTTAAAATTAAATGGGCTAAAGGACATTTAAGCTAAAAAATATCCTGGATATAGAATGAAAATTATATAAAAAGGAAAAAAAGCTATATTAATAGCAAGAATAAATAATTGGGAGGTTTAAGTATGATTACAGCAAGTCAAGTTAAAGAACTTAGAGAAAAAACAGGTGCAGGTATGATGGACTGCAAAAAGGTTTTAACAGAAACAAATGGAGATGAAGAAAAAGCAATAGAGCTATTACGTGAAAGAGGAATAGCAAAAGCTGCTAAAAAGGCAGATAGAATAGCATCAGAAGGATTAGTTGCAGCATATGTATCTGAAGATAAAAAAGTGGGAGCAGTTGTAGAAGTTAATGCAGAAACAGATTTTGTTGCTAAAAATGAAGAATTTAAACAATTTGTTGCAGATGTTGTAAAACAAGTTGCAGAAAAAAATCCAGCAGACTTAGAAGATTTATTAGCACAAACATCTATTGCTGAACCAGACAAAACAGTTCAAGAAGTGTTAACAAATAAAATTGCAACAATAGGTGAAAATATGTCTATTAGAAGATTTGAAAGATTTGAGACAGAAGGAATGGTAGAAAGCTACATCCATGGAGAAGGAAAAATAGGTGTATTATTAGATATTACAGGTGGAGATGAAACTTTAGCAAAAGATGTTTGTATGCAAATTGCTGCTGCTAAACCAGAATATTTAGATAGAGAAGCTGTTCCATCTGAAAGATTAGAAAAAGAAATGGAAATACTAAAAGCTCAAGCTATGAATGAAGGAAAACCAGAAGCAATAGCAGAGAAAATAGTACAAGGAAGAATTGGAAAATTCTATTCAGAAATATGCTTAGTAGACCAAGAATTTGTTAAAGATCCAGATACAACTGTTGGAAAATTAGTTGCATCTAAAGGTGCTAAATTAAATGGATTTGCAAGATTTGAAAAAGGTGAAGGACTAGCTAAAAAAGAAGAAAACTTTGCAGAAGAAGTTGCAAAACAAATAAATGGATAATATAAAAAATATCTGAGGTGTATATACATCTCAGATATTTTTGTTTATATACTTTGGAATAATAGAGTATATATTAAAGTCTGTGTAAGTTTTACAACATATGTTTATATTTATTCATTAATCGTTGTAGATGTTTTACCAGTTCCTACTACTGACTCTTGTAGGGACCTCCATGTATTACAACCTATAATTCCATCTGCGTCTAATCCAACTTTTCTTTGATATTGTATAGTTGCATTTCTAGTTTGTACACCAAATACTCCATCCAATCCACCTGTTCTATAACCTAATGTATTTAAATTATCTTGTGCAATACATACATAAGCTCCTCTTGAGCCTTGTTTTATAAGAGGATATCCACCTGTACTACATGCTGGTGTTCCTCTTCGTTTATCAAAATGTACCCATGTTGGAGTTAAAGATGCAGGTTCTACATAAGCCCATATTCCCGAATTTATAGCAGAAGTTCTTAATCTGTTTCTTTCACTGTTAGAAAGTCTTTGACCAACGTCAAAAGCAGTTCCTGCATAGTGCTGACTTTGGTTTCCGTGTCCGACCTTCATATGGTCTTTTAAATGCAAACCCAACATCTATTGGAGCACTAAATATATATCTTTGGCTATTCCAGGCTTGCATTACCCTTTTTTCTGTCCATAGTAC
>ULXR01047810.1_pt1 | contig 9756 bp, 9 predicted proteins | sample 1961511 | NCBI WGS metagenome assembly ULXR01 (sample SAMEA4835844, study PRJEB28245) | human gut metagenome | biome: gut microbiome; material: fecal sample | place: Denmark | collected 2008 | reverse complement strand
GCTCCTGCGCTGGCACATGCCATTTATCGCGCAACAGGCGTGTGGCACAGGACAGTTCCGTTTACTCCTGAGAAAATACTTATGGGAATGGCAGACCCAAACTGGCACGAAAAGGACCTTAGAGTGAAATGATTCATATCATATACATGGCGGCTGGAAACAGCCGCCGTTTTGGAAGTAACAAGCTGTTTTATGAGCTGGATGGAAAACCTATGTACAGGCATCTGCTTGACCACTTGATAGAAATTAAGGATAGATATAATAAATTAAAAAATACCGGAACTAATAAGCCTTTAGACAGTGATGAAATGGATGCTGATACTGTTATTGATACTTATATTGGCACAGACACCGGTTTATCAAAAAAGCCTGGAAAAAAGACAAAAAATGCAGAATCGAATAACCCGGTCATAGATATAACCGTCGTTACACGTTACCGGGAAATACTGGACTACTGCTCATCTATCCCCGATTGCCATACAGTCTTAAGTCCGGACAGCGAAAAAGGCATATCCTACACCATAAAAGCAGGAATTATGGCGGTGCAGGAGCAGAAAAAGACTGGTATGCAGGACTACTACATGTTTGCAGTAGCTGACCAGCCATATTTAAAAAGTCAAAGCGTGATTAAATTAATAGACAAAGTACTTGAAAATAAAGGAAATATGAGATTGTTTTTTTCGCTTCGCTGTGGAGATGCTGTAGGCAATCCGTGTGTATTTCATTCATCGCTTATCCCGCAGCTTTTATCACTGGAGGGTGATAAGGGTGGCAGAAGTGTGGCAAAGAAGTATGACTGTGTATATGTGGATATCGCAGATGAGCGTGAGCTGATGGATATAGATACCTTATCAGATTCAAAACATACCGTGACATTATAAAAGCTATTATGAAAGAGCACTGTATCAGTGCATACCGAATGTATATTTTATTCAAATTCCCATATACTACCTCCAAAGCATGAATGCAAATGCAAAAAAGTAACCGGAGGACAATAAAGTGAAAATCACAGGATTGACCAGAAGAGTAGATTCCCTCGGCAGAATAGTCATACCAAAGGAGCTTCGCAGGATGCTGCATATAAAAGAGGGAAGCCCACTGGAAATATATATGGATGCGGACGAGACGATAGTGCTAAAGAAGTATTCGCAGGTTGGAAGCCTGAAGAATATATCACAGGCATATGCACAGAGCCTGTCAAAGGTAACAGGAGCCATGGTATGTGTGGCGGATAGGGATGAGATAATAGCGGCAGCCGGCAAAAACCACAAAAATTATATAGGCAAGGCTTTGTCAAAAGAGCTCGAGAATATTATGGATAAGAGAAAAAGTGCATTGTACAGTAAAAAAGACGATACCCTGATACCTGTGGTAAAGGACGATAAAGCTGACTGTGAAGCGCAGGCAATAGCAGTAATAGTGCATGATGGTGATAGTGCGGGAGCCGTTATACTGTGTGCTTACGATGAAAAAGCCGATAAGTCTGAGATTGCCGAAAAGCTGGCGGGTGCAGCAGCAGAATTTCTGGCTGACCAGCTTGGCTAGAGATAGCAAAAAGCATTGTAAAAAACTATTTACTTGACTACAACAGTAATAAAGATGTAAAATAGCGAGATAAAGGGAGCAGATGGCTTCCTTTTGTGCTATAAAGGTATAATAGAAAATTAAGCAATTATTAATTATCTGATGTAGAGGCATTGTAGTATAATAGACAGTACATATTGGATATAGTTGTCAATTATCTATAAAGTATGCCGATATACAATGGTATACCGATAGTTTGGAGGTAACGTTTAGAAATGGCAAAACAGAAAAAGAAAAAGAAGAAAAAGCAGCATCGCGTTTTCTGGTTTTTCATAAAGCTTCAGATTTTTCTGATGGTACTGATTCTCGGTGGATTATGCTTTTATTACTTTGGAGGCTATGCAGACAAGGTGGCGAAGCTTCACTCAGAGGCGGTAGAGCTCGTGCAGAAATCTGACAAAAACACATTTTTACCGGCGCGCACGAGTACGCTCTACGATACAAACGGTGATGAGATATCCGAGACGGCCACTACCAAAAAGGCTGACTATGTGAAGTATGAGGATATACCGCAGAACTTCGTAAACTGCATGGTCAGTATCGAGGACAAGAAGTTCTATAAGCACAATGGTGTGGACCTAAAGGCAATAGTGCGTGCCGCAAAGTCAATTATAAAAAACAAGAGAATTACCCAGGGTGGCAGTACCATCACGATGCAGCTCGCCCGAAATATTTATCTGGATACGAACAAGAACTGGCAGCGAAAAGTCAAGGAAATGTTCATAGCGATGGAGCTGGAAAAGAAATATTCCAAGAACGATATTATGGAGTTCTACCTGAATAATGTCTATTTCATGAACGGATATTATGGTATTCAGGCAGCGTGCCATGGCTATTTTAACTGTGAGCTTTCGGATCTTGATTTGTCGCAGACTGCCTTTTTGTGTGCGATTCCGAACAGCCCGACATACTATGACCCGATAAACAACAAGGATCATACATTGACACGTCGCAATCTTATATTGAAAAATCTAAGGGAAGATGGCAAAATCACACAGCAGGAATATGAGGCCGCTATAAACGAGGAGATAACCCTAAACATGCCTGAGAAGGATGACACGGTCAAGTACAATTATGTGGATACCTATGCATATTACTGCGCTACGAGGGCGCTCATGGAGAATGAGGGCTTCAAGTTCAAGTATTACTTTGACTCAGACGATGAAGAAAAGGAGTATGATGCTTCATATGATGAGATGTATTCATATTGTCAGAAAAAGCTCTACTCAGACGGTTACAAGATTTATACATCAATTGATCTGACTATGCAGCAGCAGCTTCAGGATTCAATTGACCTGACGCTTTTGGACTTTACAGACACGACCGATGATGGCACATTTAAGCTGCAGAGTGCTGCAACCTGCATAGACAACGACACAGGCGAGGTGGTTGCAATAGTTGGTGGACGAAGCCAGGATGCGGTCAGTCATACGCTAAACCGTGCTTTCCAAAGCCATCGCCAGCCGGGAAGCTCAATCAAGCCGCTCATTGTGTATACACCATCATTTGAGCGTGGTAAGACACCGGATACCATCGTAAATGACCACAAGTTTGATGGAGGACCGTCTAACTCGGGTGATTCATATTACGGTGATGTGACTATCAGGTTTGCCGTTCAAAAGTCACTGAATACTGTAGCATGGCAGCTATATGATGAGCTCACACCAAAGGTAGGCTTACAGTATCTCAAGGATATGAATTTTACCAATATTGTAAAGGATGACTATGTCACAGCAACAGCACTTGGAGGTTTTACAACAGGTGTATCCACACTGGAGATGGCATCTGCATATTCAACACTTGAGAACGATGGAATGTACAGGAATCCGACATGTATTAAGTCGATTGTGGATTCTGACAACAATATCATATATACATCATCACAGAAGGACACCGTCATATATACAGAGACAGCATCGCGTATGATGACAGATGTCATGACAGATGTTATGAAATCAGGAACCGGACGTAGCGCTAATCTGGACAATGGCATGCCTTGCGCCGGCAAAACCGGAACCACAAACGATAAGAAGGACGGCTGGTTCTGTGGCTTTACCAGATACTACACCACATGTGTATGGGTAGGCTGCGATATGCCTGAGACAGTCAAAAAACTGACAGGAAGCTCTTACCCGGCAGAAATATGGAAGAACTACATGGATCAGATACATGCTGACCTTACACCAATAGATTTCCTGCCATATGCCCAAATATCGGATGATTATCAGGACAGCCAGGATACACCTGCCGATGACCAGACGCAGAATAATCCTACAGATCAGACTGTGACCACACCTGATGCAGGAACCACCACACCGGATAAGACAACAACAGACACGAATAAGACAGATGCTGCTGGTGGAAATCATGAAAAAACACCTACTACACCATCAGAAAATCCATCAGGTGGAGCCGGAGACAGTGGTTCAGCCGGAGGCACAGGTGGAGCTGGAGACAGTGGTTCAGCCGGAGACACAGGTGGAGCCGGAGACAGTGGTTCAACCGGAGGTGCAGGTGGAGCTGGAGGCAGTGGTTCAACCGGAGGTGCAGGTGGAGCCGGAGGCAGCGGTTCAACCGGAGGCACAGGTGGAGCTACCGGTGGTACCACCGGCGGCGAAGCAGCCCAGTAGATTTTTCTTTGCAGTGCTGTCGGGAGTTGTGTTCTTTGCAGCATACGCACCTGTCACGATAGGAAACAAGATGATAGATGCGCTCATATATTCAGTGACCTACAACGGCTCATACCTTGCAGTAGAGGAAATTATCACAATCATAGTGATATCAATCCCACCGGTTAAGAAGGCGCTCGACTATGTGAAGCAGATGGCGAACAGCCGGTAGATAATCTATATTTAAATAATTAAAATATGTAAAAAAGAGCAGAATAGGTAGAAATACTTGTCCTGCTCTTTTTAGTATTCGAAAAAAGTAAAATAAAACACTCGAAAAATATAAAATAAAACATTAGAAAAATATAAAACAAAACACTCGAAAAACATAAAATAACCTTGTATAATCTGTGAATTAAATGGTATAATAACCATGAAGGGAGCAGATATTTATGGAATATATAAGCAGAATTGTTGATGATGTGATAGATAGAAAAACAGAGGCATTTAATGCAGTGAGCATCACAGGACCAAAAGGATGTGGAAAGACAAGAACAGCAAGAGAACGATGTAAAACTGTTATTGAATTTCAGGATGAAGACAAGAGAGAGGGGTATCTTGCAGTAGCAGAAACTGCACCTAAGCTCTTTTTAAAGAATCCTAAGCCAATACTGTTTGACGAGTGGCAGGATGCCCCAAAGATATGGGGAACAATAAGAAAAGCGTGCGATGACAATCCGGAGAGTGTAGGAGAGTTTTATCTGACAGGCTCATCAAGTAAGAAGATTAATACACCCCATACAGGTACAGGACGAATAACAGAGGTTACGATGTACCCTATGACTTTGTTTGAGACAGGAGAATCAAACGGAAGCATATCGTTGTTTAAATTATTAGAAGATGAAGCATATGATATTGATGGACTTACCACAGATATAAAGCTTGAGGATTTGTTTTTTGCGGTCTGTAGAGGTGGATGGCCGAGATGCATGGCACTTTCAAAGGACAGTGCAAAGCTTGAAATAGCTAAGGATTATTATAGGCAGATTTATCAGAAGGACATATCAGCGATTGATGGAGTAAACAGAAATCCGGAATGGGCAAGGACACTGCTTTGGTCGTATGCCAGAAATATGGCTACTACAGCAAAACGCAAGAATATATTTTCAGATGTAAAAGCCACACAGAATGTTACAGATGTAACGCTTTCTTCATATATAGATGCTCTGGAGCTATTGTATGTTGTAAAGGATATAGATGCCTGGACACCGCATTTGCGTTCGAAAACAGCTATCAGAGCTGCCAAAAAGCATATATTTGTTGATCCCTCTATAGGATTGGCTGCGCTTGGTGTTAATCCGGACTATTTTATCAACGATTTGGATCTATTTGGGCATGTATTTGAAAATATGGTGCTTAGAGATTTACTTGTATTTGCTGAAAAGCACAATGCCAGAGTGATGCATTATACAGATGATATGGGCGTAGAAGCAGATGCAGTCTATCAGTTGGAGGACGGCCGTTATGCGCTTATTGAAATAAAAACCGGAGTGAACAAGATTCCGGAAGCGGAAAAATCCTTGCTGCGATTCAAGGATATTATCTTAAAATATAATGAGAAAGCATTGGAAAAAGAAAAACATCCACGTGATGTATATAAAGAACCATCGGCACTGATTGTGATTTGCGCAAATGCAACCATGGCATATACCACGGAGTCAGGAGTTCGGGTTGTGCCGGTTGGGTGTTTGAGAGATTAATATAGAGCAGACTGTAAAATTGAGCTGACCACTCATAATTACAGTCTGTTTTTTATTGTATATTATTGTCACAGTGTAAGGGAGCAGGCGGGCAGAAAATTGCCCATCCAATGAGTTTGTACGAAGCTGCTTAGAGGCTGTTGGAATTGTAATAGGTACACAGCAGCGCACGTGCATGGAAGCACGGGCGAGGCGTTACCGCGCCAAGGACGGCGCGTAAAAGCCGGCTGCGTCAGGCATAGAAAACCTGACTTACAATTCTTACAGCTTCTTGGCTGCTGGTAGGAGACGTTTTGGATGGGTAATTTTCTGCCCGCCTGCTCCCGTACCATAAAAAATGAAAAATAAAAATACTTTGACTTGACAACTATTTTAAATGTGATATACTTTCACTGTCAAATGATTTGATGATGAAAATATTTGACATGCAAACTAGTGCAAATATACCAGCACACAAAACTGAAAATAAATACAGAAAAAGGAGAACAGAAATATGTTGGAGAAAATCAAGGAAATCGTAGCAGATCAGTTAGGAATTGACGAGGATGATATCAAATTAGAGTCAAACTTCAAGGAGGATCTTGAGGCAGATTCATTAGATCTTTTCGAGCTTGTAATGGCACTCGAGGAGGAGTACGGAGTAGAAATCCCTTCAGAGGATTTAGAGAAAATCGCAACAGTAAACGACATCATTGAGTATCTTAAGAACAAAGGTGTAGAGGCTTAAAAGACATGGAGACAAGAATAACAAAGCTTCTTGGAATCAAATATCCGGTCATTCAGGGTGGCATGGCATGGGTAGCAACCCATGAGCTTGCCAGCGCTGTGTCCAATGCAGGCGGACTTGGCATCATCGGAGCAGGCGGAGCCCCGGCTTCATGGGTAAAGGAGCAGATAGTCGCTGCAAAGAAGGGGACAGATAAGCCGTTCGGAGTCAACCTCATGCTTATGAATCCGGAGGCTGATGAGATAGCAAAAATCATCGCCGAGGAAAAGGTAAAGGTAGTCACCACCGGCGCAGGAAACCCTGCAAAGTACATGGATATGTGGAAAGAAGCAGGCGTCATCGTAATCCCTGTAGTTGCAAGTGTAGCACTCGCAAAGCTCATGGAGAGAGGCGGGGCAAGTGCAGTAATCGCCGAGGGAATGGAGTCAGGCGGACATATCGGAGCACAGACTACCATGACACTTGTGCCACAGGTTGTTGATGCAGTGAGCATCCCTGTTATTGCAGCAGGCGGAATTGCAGACAACAGAGGCTTCAATGCAGCATTTGCACTCGGTGCAGAGGCAGTCCAGATGGGTACACGCTTTGTCACCGCAAAAGAATCGATAGTACATGAAAACTATAAGCAGAAGGTCATTAAGGCCAAGGATATAGATTCCGAGGTTACAGGAATGAGCACAGGCCATCCGATCAGAGTGCTCAGAAACAAGATGACCAGACAATATCTCAAGCTGGAAAAGGAAGGAGCTCCATTTGAAGAGCTCGAAAAAATGACACTTGGCGCACTCAGAAAAGCCGTTGTGGACGGAGATACCGTATATGGCAGCGTCATGGCAGGTCAGAGCGCAGGCCTCGTAAAGAAAGAGGAAACCTGCAAAGAAATCATTGAGGATGTAGTGGGACTGAACAAATAGACAGTATTCACTTTTACATGCAAATTTAAGGATACCGGGCCGCCTGGAAAGAGTGGCTTACGGTATCCTGTCAGAAATAAGGAGAAACCGAAAATGGGTAAGAGAGTATTTATGTTTCCCGGACAGGGCTCACAGTATATAGGAATGGGTAAGGAGTTTTACGATACAATGCCAAATGCAAAGGCAGTAATCGACCTTGCCAGTGAACAGACAGGCTTGGATATTCCGGCATTATGCTTTGAGGAAAATGACAAGCTGAATATTACAGAGTACACACAGATATGTATGCTTGCAGTTGAGGCAGCTATATATCAGGCAATCATTGACAAAGGTATCACACCTGATGTCACAGCTGGATTAAGCCTTGGGGAATATGGTGCTCTCATCGCATCAGGAGCCATGACTATGGCAGATGCATTTGCAGTTGTCAGAAAAAGAGGAATCTACATGCAGGAGGCAGTTCCTACAGGTGGAGCCATGACAGCGGTTTTAGGACTTGATCCACAGGTCATTGAGGATATCTGCAAAAAGACAGCAGATGAGACAAATTCAGTGGTATCGGTAGCCAACTATAACTGCCCGGGACAGATTGTTATCACAGGAGAAAAGGCAGCAGTAGATGCCGCCGCAGCAGCATGCAGCGAGGCAGGCGCCAAGAGATGCGTACCGCTCAAGGTCAGCGGACCTTTCCATTCAGCAATGCTTAAGGGCGCAGGCGAAAAGCTCGCAGATGCACTTGAGAGTGTAGAAATCCACGATATCAAGGTGCCATATATCACAAATGTCACAGCAGACTATGTGAAGTCACCGGCAGACGTCAAGGATTATCTGACAAAGCAGGTTTCATCGTCAGTACGCTGGCAGCAGACCATCGAGCGCCTTATCGCAGACGGTGCAGATGAGTTCGTGGAAATCGGACCGGGACGCTCACTCAGCGGATTTATGAGAAAGATAAATAGAGACGTAAAAGTCGTAAACATAGACAAACTGGAGGATTTTGAAAAGTATGTTAACAGGTAAAAATGCCCTGGTTACTGGCGCAAGCCGCGGAATTGGAAGACAGATAGCTCTTACACTTGCCGCAGCACACGCCTTTGTAATAGTAAATTATAATGGTTCAAAGGAAAAGGCAGATGCCGTTGTTGCAGAGATAAAGGCAGCAGGCGGTGATGCAGTTTCTTATCAGTGCAATGTATCTGATTTTGACGAGTGCCAGAATATGATAACAGCGCTCATCAAGGAGTACAAGCACATAGATATCCTCGTAAACAACGCAGGAATCACAAGAGACGGTCTCATCATGAAGATGAGCGAGGCAGACTATGACGCAGTGCTCGACACAAACCTTAAGGGTGCGTTCAACACAATCCGTCATATGTCACGCTATTTCTTGAAGCAGAAATCAGGAAGAATTATCAATATTTCATCAGTTTCCGGTATACTCGGAAATGCAGGACAGGCCAACTACAGCGCCAGCAAGGCAGGAGTTATAGGACTCACAAAGGCTGTAGCCAGAGAGCTTGCCAGCCGGGGAATCACAGCAAATGCAGTGGCACCGGGCTTTGTAGAGACCGAGATGACAGATGTGCTTGCCGATGCGGCAAAGGAGAATCTTTTATCACAGATTCCGCTTGGCAGACCGGGAAACACAAAGGATATCGCAAACGCAGTATTATTTTTAGCATCAGATGCAGCAGGCTACATCACAGGCCAGGTGCTGTCTGTTGACGGAGGAATGGCAATATGAGTAGAAGAGTAGTTGTAACAGGACTTGGAGCAGTAACACCAATCGGAAATAATGTGGACGATTTCTGGACATCGGTAAAGGCCGGAAAAATCGGATTTGACCACATCACAAAATTTGACACAACAGATTATAAATGTCACATTGCAGCAGAGCTTAAGGCTTTTAATCCACAGGATTTTATGGACAGAAAGGCTGCAAAGAGAATGGAGCCATTCTCACAGTACGCTGTAGCTGCTGCAAAGCAGGCAATTGATGACAGCGGACTTGATATCGAAAAGGAAGATCCATACATGGTTGGATGTGCCATCGGTTCAGGTATCGGAAGTCTTCAGGCTATGGAGCGCGAGACACAAAAGCTTTATGAAAAGGGACCAAACAGAGTCAATCCTCTGCTTGTTCCGCTTATGATCTGTAA
>ULXR01052209.1_pt1 | contig 9860 bp, 8 predicted proteins | sample 1961511 | NCBI WGS metagenome assembly ULXR01 (sample SAMEA4835844, study PRJEB28245) | human gut metagenome | biome: gut microbiome; material: fecal sample | place: Denmark | collected 2008 | reverse complement strand
TGTAGGCATCCCATTGGTCAGAAACATTGAAATCGCCTGTTAATACGGCAGGTTGGTCGCCTACGATTTCCTTGATCTTCTGAATGATCAGCAAAGCGCTGTTTTTGCGTGCTTCTACTCCGATGTGATCAAAGTGGGTGTTGACTGCCATGAAGATCTTTCCGGTTTTCCGGTCTTTCAGTTTTGCCCAGGTTGCAATGCGGGTACATGCACCGTCCCATCCGATGAAACCTACGCTGTCGGGATATTGTGAAAGCCAGAACGTATTGCTGTCCAATGCTTCAAACCGGTCTTTCCGATAGAATAGCGGAGCATATTCTCCCTGTGTTTTTCCGTCCTCACGTCCAACTCCCACTTCTGCATATTCGGGTAAACGCTGTTTGAGATCTTCCAGCTGGTTGTGCAAAACTTCTTGCATGCCTACAATGTCCAGCTGGTTCGCTTTGATAAAAGCTGCGACGGTGTCTTTTCTGTATTTCCAGTTGTTCAGGCTGTCAGCCGGGTTGTCATAGCGAATGTTGAAGGTTGCCCAGTTTACGGTAATTTTTTCTGTTTTCTTTTCCTGGCATGCGGTCGTCAGTATTCCGGATATTCCGGCCAGGCAGATGATCAATAGTTTTTTCATTTTCTTTTGTTTTTATAGAATCAGGTTTCTTCTGCAAAGATAGAGTTTATTTCAGATATTCTTGTGCGGTATTTCTTTGTTGGGGCAGAGATGGATAAAGAAAAGAGCAGAAAAGCAAGATTCGTATACTGAAATCACGTTTATATGAAGATAAATCCGTACCTTTATCCCCAAATAAAAGGATTATGAGTCATATAGCGTTAGGAAGATATAATCAACTGGAAGTTGTTAAGGAAGTCGATTTCGGAGTTTACTTGAATGGAGATGAAGACGGAGAAATTCTTCTCCCCAAACGTTATGTTCCTGCCGGATGCAAGCCGGGAGATGTTCTGAACGTTTTTATTTATCTGGATATGGAAGAACGTCTGGTAGCAACGACATTGCATCCTTATGTGCAGGTGGGTGAGTTTGCCTCTCTGGAAGTTGCCTGGGTCAATCAGTTCGGAGCCTTTCTGAACTGGGGACTGATGAAAGATTTGTTTGTTCCTTTCCGTGAACAGAAGATGAAGATGCTGAAGGGAAACCGGTACATTGTGCATGTACATTTGGATGAAGAAAGTTTCCGCATTGTGGCATCCGCCAAGGTGGAACGTTATTTGTCGGATGAAAAGCCCGTGTATCGCCGGGGTGAGGAGGTTGATGTACTGGTCTGGCAAAAGACAGATCTTGGATTTAAAGTCATTGTTGACAATCGTTTCAGCGGTATGCTTTATCAGAATGAGATTTTCCAGCCGGTCAAGCTGGGAATGAAGCTGAAAGCGTATATCAAGCAGGTGCGTGAAGACGGCAAGATCGACCTTGAGTTACAGCCTTACGGAGCCAAAAAAGTGGATGACTTCTCTGAAACATTGCTTCAATATATCAAGGAAAAAGGCGGACATATCAGTTTGAATGACAAAACTGATGCCGGCGTGATTTATGAGACTTTCGGTGTCAGCAAGAAGACATTCAAGAAAGCTGTCGGAGATTTGTATAAGAAACGTCTGATTGTTTTGGAAGATACAGGAATCCGTCTGGCCTGATAAAGGGGCGAACGGAGGAATCCTGTTACTGATGAAATGCCGGTAGGCGGGACAAGCTGTTATGTGCCAATAGGGAAATGCCCCATGAAAATAGGAGACTTCCTATCCAAACATGGGGATTATCTGTTGTAAGAAGTTTTTTCCCTTGCTAAATTTGCCATGTAATCAAAAAAGAAAAAGCGTATGAAACAGTATTTGAAAAAGTTTTGGTTGCTGGCAGTCTTTTCCTGTATGCTACTTCCTGTTTCGGCCTCCGGCTTGGGAGATATCCGGGTAAATGCCCGTTTCCTGACTGATCGTATGGCCTTTGAGTTGCATCTGAATCAGAATCAGTATAATGATTTGTTTGAGGTTAATTTTGATTTCCTCAGCAATGTTACTCCCTATCTTTCCGGAATGGCCCGGGCGGATGCTGCTGCACTTGATGCGTATTACCGTTTTCTGGATGAGCGGAACGATGATTTACGCTGGATCCTTTCCAGTCCGGAGTATGTGCGTTTTATGGGAATTGAATATTTTTTCCGTCCCGTTTACGCCTTGAATAACGTATGCTACCTTAGAATATATAAGGTATATACGGATTATGATTATTTTTATTTTTCCCGTCCGGTTCATTATTTAACTTATCGGGGTGCTCATGCCCGTTGTCATTTTGGAGGAGCCAGCTATTATCACCGTCATTTTACGGGTCGCTATCATCATCCTGTATATACCGGCTTTTATCGTTGCCGGGATGATTTCCGCAAACATGATTTCCGTCCGGGACTGCATCCGCATCCCCAAAAGGTTCCCCGTCCGGATGTTATTCATCGTCCTGCACCTCCCAAACCTCTTCCCGTTCGTCCAGGCCGTCCGGGACGTCCCGTAATGAAGCCTTCTGTCAAGCCTTCTCCATCGCCTCGCCCTGAAAAACCGGTCACTCGTCCGGGGCGTCACGAATCAGACAAACGTCCGGAATATCGTCCGGGACGGAAAGAACAGGGGCATTCTTATCGGAAAGAATCGAACGAAAACAGACGGAAGAACGAAGGAGCCCGCCGGTTGTGAGTAATTGAATGTTTAAAAAAACGCTTCGATGTTTAAAAGAAAATGCCGAATACTTTTTTCTTAAACGTCGAAACGTTTTTGAAAAAGCTGGAAGCCTTCGGGAAATGGTTTGAATCTTAGGGAATATACGATGGTGCTGCAACGTATATACAATTACGAGTCACTGAGTAGCACGATGAGGCTCCAACGTATATACGATTACGGGGCATCGAGGGGTCATATATTATGCTTTATAAGGTGAGAGGAACACCTTTGTAGAAATCCAGGATTTTGGTCCGGAAGATAAAGTCGTATTTGGCCTGAATACGATCGGATACGGCTTTCATCCAGTTTGTTCTTGCTTCGTTATATTCAGTAGCATTAGCTTTCCCGTTGGCATATTTCTCTTTCATCAGGAGAAAGGAGGCTTCGGCTGCTTCATCGGCCGTACGGCTGCTCTGCAATTTGCTTTCAGCACCCAGAGCATTGTAGTAAGCTTGCTGGATTTCTTTGTAGAGTGTCTTTTTACTTTCTTCCAGCTGCCAGTTCAGATTGCTTTGCTGGATGCGTGCGCTTCTCACCTGATTGCGGGTACTGAACCGGTTGAAGATAGGAATGCTCAGAGAAAGACCTATATACTGGCTGAAGTTGTCTCTCAGCTGTGCACCGAAGTTCCCGTTTTCCCGTCCGGAGACATTATAATAGTTCGTACTCAGACCGGCACCGAAGTTTAATTGCGGATAATATCGGCTTTGGGCAATACGAATGTTGTGCCGTGCTCCTTCCAGACGATATTGTGCAGCAAGGATTGAAGGTTTTGAAAGTACCGCCTGTGAATAGATTTCAGTCGGTGAGGTGAGCGAAGCAGTCAGGGCTTGTTCGTCTACTTCAGGTGAAACGATGCGGAAGTCATCCGGAGAAGGCAGTTCCAGCAACTGACTGAGGTCGAGTAGGGCCAGTTGGTAATTGTTGTCGGCCTGAACGGCAGACAGTTGGTCTTGTGCCACACGCGACTGCGCTTCGCGCCATTCTGCTTCTGAGGCTTTGCCGTTCTGGTAATAGGCTTCTTTCTGCTTCAGCATCTCCTGGCTTAAGCTGACTTGCTGGTGGGCCACCTTGGCCAGTTCTTCATTGAACAGAACTTGCAGATAGGCGGATGCAACCTGAATGCTGATATCTTCTTTGGCTTTGTTCAGATCCTCGATGGCTGCTTTCAGATTCAGTTTGGCCAGTGAAATGCTGTGAGGAATCTGCATACCGGTAAACAACGGGACACTGGTTGTCAGGTTCAGACCGGTGTTCTGTGTATTGATACTCTGGTAAGTATTATCAGCCTGCAGGCTTCGGCCGAAGTTGAAAGAGTGGGAAGCACTTCCGTTCAAATCGGGCAGTCTGCTCCATTTGGTTGTATTCAATTCCACTTCACTCTGGTCACGGCTTGCTTCCTGTTGCTTGATGGTCAGGTTATGTTCGATGGCATAGTCGATACATTGTTTCAGGCTCCAGGCCTCCTGTGCCTGGACAGAGAGTGTGCAGGCACAAAAAGTTAATGTTGCGAGATATTTTTGTTTGGTTGTTATCATGGCTTATTCTCCTTTCTTCAGTCCGCGTACTTGTTCACCTGCATTCAATCCTTTCTTGATTTCGATCTTGATACCGTTGCTGATTCCGGTAGTCACTGAACGGCGTTCGAACTTCTGGACCGGTACGCTGTCGGTCAGGACATAGACAAAGGCTGAATCATTTTCGAATTCAATGGCACTTTCAGCAATGGCAACTACATTGTCGGCACGCTGCAGTTCCATTTCGGCATTGGCGCTGTAGCCTGAACGGATCGTTACGCTGTCCGGCACCTGGATGGCTGCTTTGATTTCAAACTGATTGGCTCCGTTGTTTTCCGTACTTTTCGGAGAAATATATTCCAGAGTGGCATCAAACTGCATATTCTGTAAAGCTCCTAAAGTGATTTTTACAGGAATTCCTTCGTGAATGCGTCCCACTTCCGTTTCATCTACGTTTCCGCGGAAGATCAGATCACCCATGTCTGCCACGGTAGCGATGGTGGTTCCGTCATTGAAGGTATTGCTCATGATAACGGAGTTACCCACTTTGATAGGTACGTCCAGAATCAATCCGTCAATTGTGGATCGGATCAGTGTGCTGCTGAACGAAGCACTGTTTTTCGTGATACCTTCTTTTACGATTTCCAGATTATCTTTAGCTGCCTGAAGTTCTTCACGGGCCTGCTGGGTTGTCAGAAGAGTTTTTTCGTATTCTTCACTGCTGACCAGTTTGCCTTTATACAGTTTCTCCATGCGCTGCAAGTCGGTTTCGGCCTGTCGTCCGTTCATCTCAGCCAGTCTTACCCGGCTTTCAGCGGCGTTCAGTGAACCAAGTTCCGGGATTACCTTGACTTTAGCAATAACTTCTCCTTTCTTGATTTTTTGTCCGGCTTCCTTATAGACTTCGGCAATGATACCCGAGATCTGAGGTTTGATCAGGACTTCATCGCGTGGTTCAATCTTTCCGGTTGCTACGGTGGTTTGCACTAACGTATCTTTTTCAACAGTCAATACGTCATAAATAGTTTCTTTGGGTTGGGATTTTTGATAAAGGAATACAAAGGTTCCGATGAAAATCAATGCCAGAATTACCAGCAGAGCTATTTTAATGTACTTTTTCATAAGAAAAGGTGTTTGTTTTGTTAATAAATGGGTTAATATTCACTTGTTTGTCGTTTTTATATTGGTTTATTCGTCTCTGATTGCTTCAATTGGTTTTACGGCCATGGCCCGGTATGCGGGTGCCAGTCCGGCCAGAAGTCCAAGTATGATCAGCAAAATGCAAGCTCCGATTGCCTGCCAGAAGCTGATTTGAAAATGGATTGGTGCTGTCGGAGTCGATGTGGCACTTTCTACGATGTTCAGAAGAAAGACCGCAAAGGTAATTCCGCTCATTCCTGCAAGGCTTGTCAGTACAATACTTTCTGAAAGAATCTGCTGGAGAATATCGTTGGGCCGTGCACCGATTGCCCGCCGGATGCCGATTTCTGTGGTACGTTCTTTCACTGTAACCATCATGATGTTGCTGACTCCGATCGCCCCTGCAAGCAAGGTTCCCAAACCGACCATCCATCCCAGGATGCGTATGCCTGAGAAAAGGTTGTCCATCATGCCAAAAAGAACTTCGGCATTCAGCTGTACGAGTGCCTGGTCATCGTCCGGATGGATCAGATGTGCCTGTTTCACAATTTTGGCGATATCCTTTTCCACTTCGCTGATGGCATATCCTTTCCGTGCAGTATAGGCAATCATCTGGACTTTCTGACCGAAATTATAATTGTTCTGCATGGTGCTGAATGGAATGATAACAGAAGTTTCCGTATTTCCCTGGATAGAAACATTTCCTGTTCCCATGTTTACGCCGATCACCTGATAATAGATACCGTTGATTTCGATGTATTTTCCGCAGGGGTTTTCTCCTCCCGGAAATAAGGATTCATAGATTTGTTTGCCGATGATGCAAACTTTCCGGTTATCTCTTACGTCCATATCGTTCAGGTAACGCCCTTGCGTGATCAGGGGTTCTTCTATTTGGCTGTAAATAGGATAGAGTCCTTTCAGGGTTCCGGAGATCTTTTGTTCGTTGTAGACAATGTTCACTCCCCAGCGTGCAAGTGTCGGAGTAACGACATCTGCTCCTTCCACATTGCGCAGGATCCGTTCTACATCTTTGTTTTCCAGATCCCAGTAACGTCCTTGCTGGAATCCCCGGTAAGCCTTGCTTGTCTGGTTCGTACCCATGAATCCGGAATTTGTGGCAAATCCTTTAAACTGGAGTGACAATGTTTCCTGCATGCCTTTCGCACCGCCCAGCAGAGAAATCAGCATGAAGATTCCCCAGAATATACCGAATGCGGTTAAAAGGCTTCGTGTCTTGTTTCGTGTGATCGTGACAAGTATTTCTTCCCACGTATCTAGATCAAATTGTTTCATAATCAGTCTGCTCTAAGAGCTTCAATAGGCCGGATGCGGACAGCTTTTCTTGCAGGGAAAAGACCGGCCAGAGTTCCGGCAATAATAAGTGTCAGGGTGGCCTGAATAGCGATGTGAATATCCACTGTCGGATTTTCAAAGACTGTCACGCTAAACAAGCCTGCATCCATGGTTTGCGTTCCGGCCACTTTGTTCATGTACTCGGTAACGGCAATTCCGGCTACCATGCCGATGTATCCGAAGAATGTTGTGATGACAACGCTTTCAGATATAATCAGCCATAGAATGGAGGAAGGTTTTGCTCCCAGTGCTTTTCGTATGCCGAATTCGTGAGTACGTTCGCGCACGGTAATCAGCATGATGTTGCTGACTCCCACAATGCCGCTTAGCAGTGTAAAGATTCCGATAACCCAGATCGCAATGTGCAAAGTTTGATTGGCTGCCTGTTGCTGGAGATATTGGGTAAAGCGGTTCCATATCCATATAGCACCGTCATCATCTGCCGCAAACATTTTTTTGCTTCCCATAACCTGACGGTAATCTTTCTCAAACAGTTCGTTCTCGGCTTCACTGGTAAGTCCCCGGGTTGTAAATGTGATGTTGTCAATACTGTCACCTTTATTATACACAACCTGCAAGGTAGTAAAGGGAATCAAAGCCGACGGAGAGAAACTATTTTGGTCTGTATAGATTCCTACGACCTGATAAGAAACACCTTGTGCGTTGAGGTACTTTCCTAGAGGTTGGCTGTTGGGAAAAAGTTGTTTGGCTGTTTTCTCATGCAATACAATCACTTTGCGGCGTTCTTTCATATCGCGTTCGTTGATGAAGCGTCCTTTCTTGATTTTGATTGCTTCCAGTTCCGGATAACTGGGGAAAACCCCATCAAGTGATATGCTTACATTTTCTTTTTCGAAGTTGAGATAAACGCTTCCTTTGCTGATGGTAGCTCCTGTCGTGATAATATTCTTAGAGAATGCAGTAGCAGTCAGTTCTCTGTCTGTATCATCCAGTGAAATACTTCTTCCTTCATTTAATCCGTTATAAGGCTTGGAAGTATATCCGGGATAGATTTTCATAGAATTCATTTTCATGTCCCGTGTCTGTCCTTCAAAAGCATTGATCAGTCCGTTTCCTGCTCCCAGCAAAACTATTAACATAAAGATTCCCCATGCGACAGAGAATCCGGTAAGAACCGTACGCAGTTTGTTGCGTTGGATGGTTCCATATATTTCTTGTATCAGATCAATCATAACACATGCTATTTCATAAATCCATTCTTTCCGAAAGGTGAAGCATTGTGATCAATGTTATCTTCAATCCGTTCGATGACCCCGTCTTTAATGTGGATAATCTTATTGGTTTGATTGGCGACTCCGCTTTCATGCGTAACAATAATGATTGTCAGTCCTTCTTTATCATGGAGCTCTTTCAGTATCCGCATGACTTCTACGGAGGTTTTACTGTCCAAGGCTCCGGTCGGTTCATCAGCCAGGATGATCTGAGGCTTTGATATTAGTGCCCGGGCAATGGCCACCCGCTGTTTCTGTCCGCCGGAAAGTTCGTTAGGCATGTGATGAGCCCACTCTTTGAGTCCCAGTTTATCCAGATATTCCAGTGCCAGCTGATTCCTCTTTTTCCGGTTTACCCCTTGATAGAATAAAGGAAGAGCTACATTTTCCATGGCATTCTTAAACGGAATAAGATTGAACGACTGAAAAATGAATCCGATCATTCGGTTCCGGTATTCAGCAGCTTTGGTTTCGCTCAGATTCCGGATCAGGACATCATTCAGGTAATATTCTCCTGAATCATAATTGTCCAAAATGCCAAGGATGTTGAGCAGTGTAGATTTACCTGAGCCCGAAGCTCCCATAATGGAGACAAATTCTCCTTTCTCAATGTCGAGATTAATTCCCTTCAATACATGGAGCGGTGCTCCGTTGTGATAGGTCTTGTTGATGTCTTTCAAATGTATCATGTTTCTTTTGCTTGTGTTTGTTAGACATTGCGAAGTTAGAAAAAGTTACAGATATTCGATAAATAAATGAAAAAAAATTTGCTCTGTTTAGTGGTATTCTATACATTTGCGTGATAGAATTAACCCTAAAAAATGTAATGTCATGACTATAAACATGGAAAAACCTTATGTGGTAGGAATGGATATCGGTGGTACAAATACAGTATTTGGTATTGTCGATTCTCGTGGTAATGTGTTAGTTTCTGATTCAGTAAAGACACAGCAGTATGATAAAATCGACGAGTATGTTGATGCTGTGTGCAAGAAACTTCTTCCGCTGCTGCAGCAGGTTGGCGGTGCAGAGAGAATTAAAGGTATGGGTGTCGGCGCTCCGAATGGTAACTACTATAATGGTACAATTGAATTTGCCCCGAATCTTCCTTGGAAGGGAGTGATTCCATTGGCTGCCATGTTTGAAGAAAAGTTAGGCATTCCGACGGCGTTAACAAACGATGCAAATGCTGCAGCAATTGGTGAAATGGCTTATGGTGCAGCTCGCGGTTTGAAGGATTTTATCATGATCACTTTAGGTACAGGAGTTGGTAGTGGTATCGTAATCAACGGTCAGTTGGTATATGGTCACGATGGCTTTGCTGGAGAATTGGGTCATGTTATTGTGAATTCGGAAGGACGTGCTTGCGGTTGCGGACGTAAAGGATGTTTGGAAACTTATTGCTCAGCTACGGGTGTAGCCCGTACTGCTCGTGAGTTTTTGGTACAGCGTACAGATCCTAGTTTGCTGAGAAACATTCCGGCAGAAGAAATTGTGTCGAAAGATGTTTATGATGCAGCTGTTAAGGGTGACAAGCTGGCTCAGGATATTTTCGAATATACAGGAACTATCCTTGGTACAGCTTTGGCAAACTTCATTGCTTTCTCCAGTCCTGAAGCAATTATCCTCTTCGGTGGTCTGGCCAAGTCTGGTGATTATATCATGAAGCCGGTTCAGAAAGCGATGGAAGAAAATGTACTGAAGATCTACGAAGGAAAAACCAAGTTGTTGCTTTCCCAGTTGAAAGATGCTGATGCAGCCGTTTTGGGTGCCAGTGCATTGGGTTGGGAAGTTAGAGACAATTAATTCGTCTGATGTTTAAATGGACGGGGATATGTGCCGTGTGGCATATATCCCCGTTTTTCTTTGTATGCTCGGCATGAGTATTAGCTAACGGGTG
>ULXR01053284.1_pt1 | contig 9864 bp, 21 predicted proteins | sample 1961511 | NCBI WGS metagenome assembly ULXR01 (sample SAMEA4835844, study PRJEB28245) | human gut metagenome | biome: gut microbiome; material: fecal sample | place: Denmark | collected 2008 | reverse complement strand
CCGCCACCACTGGAGGCAGGGTCCTGATTCACAGTCTGGTTGACAACGGTCGTATTTTTCTTCACGACGGTCGTGCTCTTAGGTGCATAGGTTCTGGCCGGAGCAGGACGGGAGAAAGATCGACCGCCGCTAAAGCCTCGACCACCTCGTGCATCAGCGGCAGTGGAGACAAAGAAAGCGGCCAGTACAGCCGCCAAGAGAATCTTTTTCATTTTTTTACGGATAACAAAAAACCCGCTTGCTTTCGCTTGCGGGTTCGTTTCTTCTAGGCATGCCGAAGCTCCCTTTCGGGAGCTGCGGAGTCAAACCGTGAGCCAACTGCTCGTCAATATTTTTTATTTTACCACTGTTTCGCTGAGAGTTTCAACGATAGAGAAGAGCTGAGATACCGCGCGTTCTTTATGCTTCTGAAAAGTTTTATGCCCAAAAGAAAGCTTGTGCTCAATGGTGTTCGGTGACACAAAGCAACAGTAGTGAAGGCGCAAAACGTCCCTGTTTACAGAGGTCATGCGCTCGTCTCGGTAAGCCGCATCCAGTAAGTCTGCATCAGCCAGGTCAATTCCTTTTGCTTCAGGCATCGGGCGCATCACTGGAAGCTGTTCATCCTCTTCCGGCTGTCGGTCGTAGTAGTAGCGAAGTGACTCGCAGAAAACCTGCGTTGCGCCCTTCTTTGCTCGAGGACATTCGCGGTTTGCTCGCGCCCAGTTGCGAAGTCGCTGTTCTTGCTCTTTCGTGATCATCAAAACTCCTCAATGCGCCAACCGCCACCGTCCTTCTTTGCTTGCTTGTAGACAGCCTTGAAAACGAACGGGAACTTTTCGGCTGCCACCTTGATCTTCGCTTTTGCGTCGTCTTGCCAGTAGCCCTTGACTTCGTGCATCTCCATAACGCCGTCGGCTCGTAGAACCGCGAAATCCGGCGTATAGCGGCACCCGTCAGCGAGCTTCAAGGTGATGCCTTCAAACTGGTACCAGACGATCTCCTGCGCGTTTCTGGCGGCTTCTAGCGCGGTCGCATAAGCCGCTTCGCTTTTGTTCATTTGACCCGACTTGAGGCGTCCAAGTGCGAGGACTCTGCGATTCATACCTTCATCCTCTCAGCGTCTGAGCGGTCCATAAGGCGAAGCATCGAATCGGCTTGCTTGCGGACGGATTTGAGGACCTCACGCACACGCTTGCGAGCATCTGTGCGTTCCCAGTTGTGTCGTCCCTTTTGTTGATTGGCTTCGATGCAGATTTGCGTTTCTGCATAGTCAATCGACGAGAGAAGGTGCTTGATCTTGTTTTCTTCAGCAGGTGTGAAAAGATTCATGTCGCGTCCTCAGATATGTCCGTCATGAAAGGTGTCACCCGGCTCGATGCGCCAGCTCTTGACGCAAATGACGTTGAGCTTGGTTTTGTAGAGCGGGATGTAAATCGTGCCCTTGTCGTCTCGGTAGCCGTAGACGCGGAAGTTGTGGACGGGCTTGTCCTTCCAAGATCGGAGGATGAACAAGCATCGTTGGCCAATAGCGGGCAGGTTTTCTTTTCCCTCCAGCTCAACCGGCTGAAAATCTTCATCTTTGAGTTCACTCATTGTTTCCTCCTGTTTTGTTTTGAGATCCCCCGTGAGATGATTGAGGCGTGTTCCCCAACACTGTCCATCAACCACCCCCACGGAGAAGCCGTCATGTTCAACATCTCGACAGCGCGTCTAGATCCCCTGTCTCTGGATGCGTCCTACGACGCCGTAGTGCTTGTTTCGTGCTGCGTCTCGGCTCGATGCCTTGAAGACCTCGAGGACGAAAGCACGGTCCTCTCCTGCGCGAATTCTCTTGACTCTGGTCGTGGTGCCGACCGTCTCGACTTGAATGCGATCCCCAGTGACCTCATCCCAGAGCTCTGTAGCCTGCCGATTCCTCGTGTCGATGTCTGAGTAGACGGGGTAGCGGTCGCAGAGTTGGAAGAAGGTGAAGTCCGTGGGCTTTTTGTTGGGTTGATTCATCAGAAGATGTCCTCGGCTTTGTTATTGGCCACTTCGATTCGACGGGATCGGCCCGTGAAGGTGAGCGGGTAGACACTGGCCTTGATGCGGCTCATGACGCGCGGCGTAAGGAGCGCCTTGAGTTCGTCGCGGTCAAGGTTGCTGATGAGGATCGTGGGGCGGCCGTTCTTGATGCGACCATCGATGATCTGGAAGAGGCGCTTTTTCTCATACTCGCTGCCGGACTGGACACCGATCTCGTCGAGGACGAGACAGGTCACCATGGTGAGCTTGGCCATCATCTTCGGAAGGTCGATCACGTTCACGCGGTCGGAGAGGCGGTCAAAGAGATCGGGGATCGTGATGTAGAAGCCGGTCATACCGTCGGCCTGCAGGCGCTTGAGGATCGAGTAAGCCAGATGCGTCTTGCCGGAGCCGTAGTTACCCTGAAAGAAAAGCCCAATAGAGTTGAGCGTCTGCCAGTCGTGCTGTTGAGCTTCATGAGCCTTTTCACGCTCGAGCTCACGCTCCATGAAGCGCTCTGCGAAGCGTCGGCAGACGGCGATGTTTTTGCGTTCCTCGTCGCTTTCGGGGAAATAGGTGTCGAAAGACGCGAACTCATAGTCGAGCGGGATAGGCGTCGAGAACGTCTGGCGAAGCTCCTTGGCTCGAGTGTCGTTCTCGGACTTCAGGCGGTTGATGAGCTGGGTATGCTCGAGCTCGAGGGCTCGGCACTTCGGGCAGTACGGAGCCTTCCAGGATCCATCCGGCAGGCGATAGGTCTCATAGACCATGTCACCGTGAATGGGGCAAGTAAACGTTTCGGTTTTCGATGCCGGGATGGCTTGCGAAAGTTCAGAAATCTGCTGCATGTTCAAAGTCCGTATCTGCGGTCTTCCTGCCGCTTTTCGCGGAGGACGAATTTGGTTTGAGATTTGGGTTGATCGGAAAACTGCCCTCGGTCACGGAGGACCCATTCGGCCTCAAAGCCCTTCCAGCCTTTTTCGAGCTGATAGACCATTGCCTCCTCAACCGTCATGCCTGCCTTTTGGGCTTCACGGTCAATCGCGTCGACCATGCGCTGTGAGCAGGACTTGCAAAGCTTTCGCTTGAGGGCTTGCCATTCATCCCAGACCCCGTCCGAGACGCCTTCCGGCTTGACAAGCTTCGGTGCGGGACGACGCGCGGGCTTTGACCGCGCTTCCTCTTTTTCTGGTTTCTGGTTACTGGTTATTGGTTCTTGGTTATTGGTTATTGGTTCTTGGTTAGGTACCCCAGTGGCTAGCGACTGGGCTGACACTGGGTTGCCACTGGGTTCAAACTGTTCGTCTTCAACGGTTTCGGAAGTCCTCTTCGAGCGGCTTCTGGCGTTCCGGCGGTTCTTTTCGACCGTTGCGGCATAGTCGGCGAGCAGTTTTTCGCACCCTGCGTGGTAGTAGAAGCCGTCTTTTTCCTCAAAACAGAGGGTCAAAACCGACTTCACGGCACCGTCGCTAGCCAGTCGCTCGATTGCCGCGACCCACTGGGTAGCCAGTGGCTTGCCAGTGGATAGATAGCGGTCGAGCAAGTCGACGTAGATGCCCTTCTGCTCAAAGGTCATGTACTTCGTCTCAATGGCAAAGTCGCCGATGTTGTGCGGGTAGTAGTTCATAGGACCTCCGACAGTCGGATCAGAAGTCGCGCGCGGTCTTCTCGCGCATGATGGGAAGGTGGGAGAAGCGCTCGCGCAGGTACATGAAGTAGCCGCGAGAGATGCCGTCCACTTTCCACTCACTGGCGCTTGACGGCGTGACGCCGCAGATACGAGCGACAGCGCTGGTGCCGCCCAGCTCGTCGATGACGCGGGCGCTGAAGGCAGGATCGAGCCTTCTCGGCTTTTTGAGCTTGTTCTCTTGCATATCAGTTCGGGAAGGTGAAATGATGTTACGGAGCTAGTATACGGTATTCCGTAATTGACAGGCAACACACCCTCAACTATGTTTAAGGTATGCCGAAACCTAGACACGGAGAAAGACTATGAGCACGCTCTCGACACGATTGGCGGAAGCTCTTGAGGCCGCCCAGTTGACTGCCCCTTACAAGAACAAGGCTGGCCTCGCAAAGCACTGCGGTCTGAGTCCGTCATCCATGACGGACTGGTTCTCGGGAAAGACGAAGGCAATCAACTACAAGCACGCCCTACGCGCAGCCGAGTACCTCGGCGTCAATGCGTCCTGGCTCGCTGAAGGCATCGGCGCCATGCGCTCGACCTCGGTACAGGTCTATGAGGACACAGGCGAAGGCGCGACGCTCCCAGACCCTAACTACATCGTGATCCCTCAGTACCATGTGCAAGCATCTGCTGGCCCCGGCAACGAAAACCCCGTCTTTGAAGAAGTTGACGGCAAGGAATGCGGCTTCATCAAGCCCCGCTCGTGGTTTCAGCTTCACCAGATCAACCCCGAGAACTGCAAGACCTTCGAGGTCCACGGCGACAGCATGGAACCCTACCTGTGGGACGGCGACAAGATCCTTGTGGACTGCACGCCGACCGACATCATCAGCGGCAAGGTCTACGTATTCATGATTCACGGCAAGATGAGGGTCAAGGTCCTGCGCTCCCTCATCAATGGACTGCTCATCCAGTCGCTCAATCCGGAGGTGCCCGACGAGACGATTTCCGGCGCCGACATGCAGACATTCCACCTCATCGGCCGCGTCCGCGACCGCTCCGGCGGTAGCTGGCTCTAACGCCCATACCACCTTCCACCGTCCTATAGCCCGCCTTGCGCGGGCTTTTTTACGTTTCTTTGATTTCGGTTAAGTGCATTGCGGGATACCGAAACTTTTGCTTGCAGGCGCATTACGGTTTGCCGTAATATAAGGACTACGGAAAACACAAACGGTTTTCCGATTTTCTGCAAGAGAACACCATGACCTTCGACGACTTCCGCGCCTGCATCGACGCCCGCATCTCCAGCGCATACGGCCCCGATGAGGCGGATCTCTACCTCATCACCGAAGAGCTTCAGAAGCTCGACATCAAGGACGTGCGAGAGCTCATCCGCGACATCGCCAAGCGCAGCCCCTTCGCGGCCGCGTGCCTTCTCGACGATCTGGCGGACTTCTTCGTCATCACGTCTCGCTCCTTCACGTCGTCCAACGACGATGTCTTCGCGAGCGACATGAAGGTCGAGACGGACTCCATGGAGTACTCGATCGCGATCCAACTCTACCGCCTCATCCGTCAGGAGCAGGCATGAAGGCCGCCGAGTTCGATCAAGTGCTGGCCATCCGCCTTCACCGCCTCGGCCGCGACGCATGCCTAGTCCACGACGTGCTGGTCGCCGCAATGGCGGACTTCACGGCCGCACAGGAGCTCACGTTCTACATGCTCACGACGCCCTCGGTAAGGGCACAAAGGACGGTCACTCAGAAGTACCTGCAAGTCGCCCGCAACGTCAACAACATCCTCCAGTCTCTCTAGGAGTCAATCATGTCCAAGCTCACCAACTTCTTCCTCGCTTCGACGCCCAGCGCCGACCCGCGCACGCTCACGGATGAAGACACGATCGAGTTCGGCGTCAACCTGTTCTTCGGCGTGATGCTCGCCACCCCGGCCATTGCCGCCCTTCTCATCTTCGTGATCCTCTGAGGTTTGCCATGCGTTTCGGTGACGAATTCAAGTTCTCCAAGCCCGTCCGCTGCAGCCACTCGATTCCGGACGAACCGCCTGAATGCAACGGCGGCGACACGCTCCCTGACGGTTGCACGATCGACCTCGAGCTCGGCCTCGGCTTTGAGCCGGACGGCACGCCCTTCGAGATCACCAAAGAGGTCTTTGACGACTACAGGCTCGATCTCTTCTACGCCAAGGACCCCAAGCTCGTCGAGGACATGCTCTACGACATCGAGACTTACGGGCACGTCGACTATCGCGAGTCGGACTTCAAGCACCGCCGCTGAGGCAAGGCCGAGAAGGCCTGCTCAAGCGCCCTCCCCTTCCTTTTTTCCTGAATACAGAGTCATCGACTTAGGGAGAGGGCGCTTGAGCAGGCTTTCACATGAAAGGAGCTCACATGAGCTACGCAGATCCCTACCAGATCATCGATCACATCCCGAAGGACTTTGAAATGAAAGTAAGACAGAGAAATCGCGGGCGGCCGCTGCCGAAGCCCGTGAAGCCGGAGGCACCCGCACCGGCCCGCAAGTCGACCGTATGGACGGTTGTGGCCTTCCTGGGCGCACTGGCGATCATCGCCGGCGCTCTCATCACCGGAGCTTGGAATGACGCTCACTGACTATGCACGCCACATCGTCGACCGCATCGCCGAAGGATCGGACCGCGACATGCTAGTGCGCTACTACGTGGTCTCGGACACGCGAGGCGTGCTCGCAGCATACCTCGACAACCCCGGCTCGAGCGGCGCTCTCATCGAATGTCTGATCGACATGACCCGGGTCGACAGCTTTGACAACGTCTGCGCCGCGACCAAGCGCCTTCGCGAAGAGCTCCAGAGGGCGATTGGCGACGCGGAGCAAATGATCTCGTATCGCGTCGACTGCCTTCTCCACCCCGAAGCCGGCTTTGAATGCCCTGAGGAGTAACCCATGAGCTACACCTGCTTGATCCTTGGCGAGAGCGGAAGCGGCAAGACCTGCTCGCTTCGCAACCTCGACCCTAAAAACACACTGCTGATTCAGCCCACGCGAAAGCCGCTGCCCTTCCCGGCTCGTGGCTGGGCAGAGATCAAAGGCAAGGGTGACGGTCACAACATCTTCGTCTCGAGCGATCCAGCAAAGATCATCTCGGTCATGAAGGCCAGCCCCTTCGACGTCATCGTGATCGACGACTGGCAGTACGTGCTCGCCAACATGTACATGGCCCGCCGCACTGAGCCGGGCTATCAGAAGTTCTCGGACATCGGCGGCGCGGGCTTCGACATCTGCAAGGCCGCCAGCGAGCTCGACGAGCACAAGCGCGTCTACATCCTCGCCCACACGCAGACGGACGACTTCGGCAGTACCCGCATCAAGACCCTCGGGAAGATGCTCGACGACAAGATCTGCGTCGAAGGCATGTTCACGATCGTCCTGCGCACCCACGTTGAGAACGGACGCTACAGCTTCCGCACTCAGACCGATGGGCGCGACACGGTCAAGAGCCCCATGGGCCTTTTCCCGGAAACACTGATCGACAACGACTTAGCAGCTGTCGATGCTCGCATCTGCGACTACTACGCAATCACCAACCAGGAGGAATCCAAATGATCACCATTTTCACCTGCGACCGAAAGGCCGCCGCCAAAGTCGCCGGCTTCACCGGCATCGATCGCACCGGCAAGTACGTCGGCATCATCACGCAGGCCGAGGTCGCCGACACGCCGTCCGGCGCGACCTACGTCGAGCTCGCCTTCAAGGCCTCTAGCTGGGTCGAGAAGACCGGCGACGTTATCGGTGCCGAGGAGAAGGGCGAAAAGCTCGCCTTCATCCGCATCTACGTCGCGGGCCGCGACGGCCGCAGGACCTTCGGCGCGGACATCATCGACGCGCTGCTCGTCGTCCTCGGCATTGAAAAGGCTCAGGCCGTCGAGGCGACTGTCTACAACATGGACGGCTCGAAGCGACAGGGCTATCGCATCAACGCGATCGAGAGCGACAACCGCAACCCAGTCCCGGTCGGTCTGCTCCTCCAGCGCGAGAATCGCGAGTATCAGGACCGCCAAGGCGAGTGGCGTCTGACCTACCAGATGAACATCGTGACCCCGTACGACCCGATCACTGGTCGATGCGCCAAGGAGATCCTCAGCAACTCCGATACCGCGACGATCGTTGACTCGAAGCTCAAGACGTTGAAGGACAAGGAGCCGAAGGCCACTGCCATCCAAAAGCCCGCCCCGGCCACGACGGCGTCGCCCGAAACAATCCTCGAGGACAACCCCTTCTAAGCCCCATCCAACTGCTCACTACTTCAGAGGCAATTTATGTCTTCAAGACCTAGGAACTACATAGCACCAGAACGGATCGAGATGTCATGCACCGAATGGGAGCGAATAAGTGTCGCAATCACCGACAACCTGCTTTCCGGATATGACGAATATGCCCCCCTGATCGAGGAGGTGGAAGAACTGATTTGCGGTCCAAACGAAACCAACCAGTGCTCCCTCGCGCTTTACCTTGAGTTGGGCCGTCTTCTATCGGATCTCATTGAGGCATACAGGCCGCATCTGGACGCGTGGAGCGACCACGACGGCGCGATGGACATCCCGATCCTGGATTACGCCGAAGAGTTCGCCTGCGTGTGCGAGGCAATGCAAATCTATCTTGGGAACGCCGATTACAACCGCTACCTTCTCTCCCTGCAAGAAGACGACATTTGTCGCCGGCATCACCGTAATTGAGGCAAATCATGAAACTCTACGAAATCAGCGACGCCATCCGCGCCGCACTCGACCACATCGAGATCGATGAAGAGACTGGGGAAATCCTCTCTGCCGACGCGCTCCATGCCGTCGAGGTCGAGGCCGCCGAGAAGATCGAGGCCACGGCGCTCTACCTTCGCGAGCTCGATGCCGAGGCCAAGGCCGCCAAGGACGAGGCCGAACGCATCCTCGCCCGCGTCAAGTCAATGCAGAAGCGCTCGGACTACCTCAAGTCCAGGCTCCTCGAAGCCGTCCACGCGACCGGCAAGGTCAAGACCGCACGCGTGACCGTCTCGATCCGCACGACGCAGGCCGTTGCCGTCGACGAAGGCGCAAACCTGCCCGAGGCCTACACGACCGTCAAGACGACCGTAAGCCCCAACAAGACGGCCATCAAGCAGGCACTGCTCGACGGCGTCGAAGTCCCCGGCTGCAGCCTGGAGGCGCGCGAAAGCGTGAGCATCCGATGAGCGGTAAGCCATACATCGGAGTGAGGGCAGACAAAGCCCTCGAACTCCTCGGCGAAAAAGGCCCGCAGCGCATGTCGGCGCTGCTCTCCGCGCTCGGGATAAGGACGAAAGTCGCAGCGTCGTTCAAGGTTACGGTGCAAAAGCTCGTCGACGCGGGGATTTTGTCCGTCACGGACGATCATGACACGCTCGTGAGCCTGGCTGACGAGAAGTACGCAGACCCCGCAATCGCCCTTTACGAGTACCGTGCATACAACTCAGAGAAGAAAGCCGAGAAGAAGACCGAGACCAAGGCCGTGATAATCCCCCCGGTTAAGCGATCGATGATCGAGGACATCGCTTTCGGAATGGCAGAACAAGGAGCAAAAGCATGAAAGTCAAGATTAAGAAGCTCAACCCGAACGCGAAGATGCCCAAGCGCGGTACGAAGCATGCTGCAGGATTCGACCTGTACGCCGCTGAAGAATTCGATGCGCTGATCCATGAGGAGCAGACCGTTCGCATTCAAACGGGCCTCGCCTTTGAAATTCCTGAGGGCTACGTCGGCGTGGTGTACAGCCGCTCCAGCACTGCGCTGAAAGGTCTCATCATCACGCCTTTGCTTGTGGACGCTGATTACCGCGGTCCTGTTTACGTCACGGTGAAAAACGCTTCAGGCAAGCCTTACGTCGTCCGCAACGGTGATCGACTCGCACAGATGCGCATCGAAAAGCTCGTTGACACTGAGTTCGAGTGGGCGGATGAGCTTTCCGAGACTGCGCGCGGCGCGGGCGGATATGGGAGTACCGGACGATGATATTCAGACTCAAAGACCGCGAGCTTCAGAAAAAGCTCGACGAGATCAGCAAAGGCGACTTGTCGGATGCTCTCGAAGTTTGCTCAGCCGCGGTTGCGTCCGCCCTCAAAAGAGGAAAGCCAACAACTATATGGTTCGGTGTTCAACCCCAGCTCTCGCTAGAGATAACGTCCGACATGCTCGAAGAGGTGCAGGAGTACGACCCGCACGCTTGGAACAAATACCCCGAGGTCGA
>ULXR01026724.1_pt1 | contig 9964 bp, 7 predicted proteins | sample 1961511 | NCBI WGS metagenome assembly ULXR01 (sample SAMEA4835844, study PRJEB28245) | human gut metagenome | biome: gut microbiome; material: fecal sample | place: Denmark | collected 2008 | reverse complement strand
CATAGTTTAATCAAATTATTTTGTCTATATCCAAAGTAAGCCCAACAGAAAAAGTCGCTCCATTTGTTGGGGCTGAATTCCAATAATACACCTTCGGGCGGTAGTTAAAGATATTGTCGGCAACAATATTAACCGCAATACCCTTATACACCCTTTGCTGCAATGTCACTTTCCACAACTGATATGCGCTGTCGTGCTTTTCCAAACGGGTATCTGGTTTACCCATATATCTTCCTGATAGGGCTACGTTAAAGCCGTAATACTTGCATATCTGCTTGTCATAGTCAATACGCCAAGTTGCGGAATGCGGGCGAGGCTGTGAAAATTGCGTATCAATAACGTTCCCCATAGATTTCTGATAAGTATAGTTCAACCTCAACCCAAGACCGGTATTGCTGCTATACTGCCCGCTGAAATCAAGTCCGCAAATCTCAACTCCGTTTTCATTGGCGTAGATAGCCCCTGGTTCACGGTCCTCTGAACCGGCATAGTCAACAGTCGTTATCCTGCTATTGTACTTATTGAAATAACTAGTAGCAGTAACGCTATACTGACCGCTTAGCCAACCGCAATCCAACCTGCCGTAATGCTCCAAAGCAATGTTGAAATTGTGACTCTTTTCAGGTTTCAGGTCGGGATTACCATAAATCATCTGAATCCCAGCCATATCGAAATTCATATACAATTCCTTCAGCGTTGGGGCACGGAAACCTCCAGCATAGTTAAGTCGGACCGAATAGCCGCTTTTTTTAAGCATAACGGCAAGACGACCTGTCACCGCACCCTCATCGGAAGCGGAGTAATAGTCATAGCGCAATGCCGCCACAACATTCAACCACGATAACGGGTTATAGTCAAACTGGGCAAAAGCATCTGCAGAATGCTGGCGATAGACATCGTTCTCAACAAACTGATATGACTTCAGATAATCATTCATATAATCACCTCCAACAGTAAGGTTATGCAACCCAAAACCATGGCTATACATGGCATGGACGATATTCTGACGGTTACTGTAATCATGGTCATGCGTACGCACTCCTCCTATGTAACGCGACTTATCATACTGGTCATAGGAATACGACACCTCAAGATTGTTATGCCTTGAGAAATCAAAAAGCCCCTTAACACCGCCACTATAATCCTTGTAATTGTCATCATAATTCACCCTATTGCTGATGCGGGCAAAATATCCGCCACGAGCAATCAACTTTATACTGTCAGAAATGCTATAAACCAACCGCTCCTTAATGTTGAGGGTATTTCCGCCATATACCTGACGGATATTTGACTCCATATCAAAAGCATCTGTCAGTTTTTCCATCTCTGACGTTACTCGCTGAAAACTTGTCTGAGAATTCCATTTCCCAACATTAAACCCTATATTTCCGCCACACCGCCACACCTTGCCAAAATCGTTATAACGGCTATTTAACTTCGCCGACCAACTTTCCTTACTGTCCTTAGTTATGATATTCACCACACCAGCGACGGCATTGGCTCCATAAAGTGCTGATGCGGCTCCTTTGACTATCTCTATACGGCCAACGTTATCCAAGTTTAACCTATGGTAGTCAACATTATCCATCGTCTCTCCAGCCAATCGCTCACCGTCAACAAGGAAAAGCACCGCATTACCGCCAAAGCCATTCATCTGCAAACACGTTTCCTGACTCATCGAATAGCCAAACTCAAGACCTGGCAACTCCGCAGTCAGCAGGTCCTGAACATTTGTAGCGTCAGCCTTTGAGATATCCGACTCCGAAATAAGGCGGGTAACAACAGGGGCATTCTTCAAGGCCTTTGGCGTTCGCGTTGCTGTAACAACAACCTCTTCCAAATCAAGTCCATCCATCATATAGCAGGACATTCCCGGCACACTGTCGGGAATATTCTCAACAGGTGCCGAGTGCATAGACAAAGCAAGTCCCATTATCATGAAAGAGCAGTTCAAAAGACCTTTCTTAAACATATTACTTGCTTCCTTTAAAAGAACAGATTATCGGGAAAGGCATACTACCATAAGTCAAACTAAAATCGAATGTTGCAACAGAACCCTCTATGCTTCCCCGCAAGGTCAAAGTATAATTTTTGCCATTATCAAGGGTTCCTTCAAACGAACCCTCTGAAATACTGTATTTACCGTCACTGCCAGTAACAGTTGTCTTCACCTTGACTTCAGGAATCTGCATTGGCGGGTTGCCGAATGATGAAATAGTAAGATTAATTTCACTATCGGAAACAGCCTCAACCTTATAAGTCAACCCTTTCTCCTCATAGTTGGTTTCCAGCACCTTGTAGACAATATCACCAACATAACTGCCTTCAACCATTTTTGCCGACGGCATCGAAGGCTCACTCTTCTCCTCACTGCAAGAAACCATAGTCATTACCACACTCACAACCGCCATAAAAGCGACAATTCTCTTTGTAAAAGTTTTCATATCTATATCTGTTTTTTATTAATATTCCACTCTGAAATTACAAATGCAAAGGTATAGACATCAGAAAAACCCCTCAATACCCAAAAATCAGTAATTTCAAGCACCAGAGTACCTACAAATAACGATAGTTTACCATTACCTGCCACCAAACCGACCAATGAGAATACCATTCGACCCACTACAGCAATATCAAAAACATTTTTATTCGATATGTGTCTTTTTCAGTTGATTATTACAGCGATTTACATTAACTTTGCCTTGATAAAAAACCTAACAAAAACCTAACATAATGAAAAATTTCAAAATCATTATGCCACTACTTATGGCATTAATAGCAACATTCGCAAGTGCTCAGATTCGCGTTGGCGCTGAAATGACTGATGAATACATTCCTCTGCTTAAAGGCAAGAAGGTTGCTTTACTCAGCAATCACACTGGCATGGTTGGAAACGAACACACTCTTGACGTTATGCTCAAAAAAGGCGTTAATGTAACAACAATCTTCTCTCCGGAACACGGTTTCAGAGGAAAGGCTGACGCTGGCGAACATGTTTCAAGCGGTGTTGACTCTAAAACTGGTATTCCTATCGCTTCTCTTTACGACGGTAAAACTCGCAGCCCGAAAAAAAGTGTCATGGACAATATCGACATTATCGTTGTTGATATTCAAGACGTTGGCTTGCGTTTCTATACATACTATTGCACTATGGTTGACCTTATGAACGCTGCCGCTAAATTCGGCAAGAGTTTTATGGTGCTCGACCGCCCGAACCCTAACGGCATGTACGTTGACGGTCCTATACTTGATATGAAATATGAGTCTGGCGTAGGTCGCCTGCCAATTCCTGTCGTTCACGGCCTAACCATGGGCGAAATTGCAGTGATGACAAACGGCGAAGGCTGGTTGAAAGGTGGCAAGAAGGTACCTTTGACGGTTATCAAATGCCGCAACTACACTCACCAGAGCAGATACGAACTGCCTATCGCTCCATCACCAAACCTACCGAACATGAAGTCTATCTACCTATACCCTTCTACTTGCTACTTTGAGGCTACTCCCGTCAGCCTTGGACGCGGCACCGACAAACCGTTCCAAATCTACGGTCACCCGAATATGAAGGGATATTCTTTCTCTTTCACTCCGAGAAGCGTTGACGGTGCAAAGAACCCGCCACAACTTAACAGACTTTGCTACGGCGTTGACCTTACAAACCTAAGTGACGAGGAAATTATCGCTAAAGGTATTAACCTTGAATACGTTATCGATGCTTACAATAACCTTAATATGGATGACTATTTCTTCCGCTCTTTCTTTGAAAAACTTATCGGCGACGGAAATATCCGCAAGATGATCAAAGCAGGAAAGTCGGCTGACGAAATCAAAGCAACTTGGGCTGATGACGTGGAGAAATTCAAGAAACAAAGAAAACCATATCTACTATACGCAGAATAAACGAATAAAAATATAAAATCATGACAAAAGCCTTGATCGTTCTTGCTACTATAGCATTCTACTTTTTACTACTGTTTCTGATTTCATGGATAACCGGACGAAAAACTGATAATGCCGGGTTCTTCACCGGCAACCGAAAATCACCATGGTATATGGTTGCCATTGCCATGATTGGTGCAAGTATTTCGGGAGTAACATTCATTTCTGTTCCGGGTGCCGTCCATGCCGGCGGATACTCATATATGCAAATGGTGCTGGGCTTCTTCGTGGGCTCGCTCATCGTTGCCCTCGTGCTTATACCTATGTTCTACAAGATGAATCTTGTCAGCATCTACGGATACCTCGAAAACCGCTTCGGTTTGAAATCTTATAAAACCGGTGCTTGGTTCTTCTTCGTTTCTAAGATGCTCGGTGCGTCGGTTCGCTTCTTCGTTGTTTGCGTAGTTCTGCAAACTCTTGTATTCGACCCGCTACATATCCACTTTATAATCAACGTTATTCTTACCGTTGCTTTGATTTGGCTTTACTCTAAGCAAGGTGGCGTGAAATCCCTTATCTGGACCGACTCGCTAAAGACTTTCTGCCTTGTTCTTTCTGTTATCTGCTGCATCGTTTACATTGCAAAGAGCCTAAACCTCGGAATCTTCAACTTGCCGGAAGCGGTTTCTGCTCACGAAACAAGCAAGATTTTCTTCTTCAACGACCCTAACGACGGAAAATATTTCTGGAAGCAGTTTATTGCTGGTGTATTTATGGTTATTGCGACAACTGGCCTTGACCAAGACTTGATGCAGAGAACTATGAGTTGCAAGAACCACCGCGAATCTCAAAAGAATATGATTGTTAGTTCTTTCGTGCAGATTTTCGTTATCGGACTCTTCCTCGTTCTCGGTACTCTCCTTTATATGTACTCAGGCGACAACTTGCCAATGAAGGACGGTAAGGTTGTTGGCGACGCAGTATTCGGAAATGTTGCGTGGAGCGACGGTTTCCCGGTATTCATCGGAATCGTGTTTATCATCGGTTTGATTGCTGCTGCATATTCTGCTGCTGGCAGTGCCTTAACTGCTCTGACAACTTCGTTTACTGTCGATATTCTTCAGGCTGACAAGAAAAAGGATGATGCAGGTTTGACTAAGACAAGAAAACTCGTTCTCCTGGCAATGTCGGCTATGATGGTTGCCGTTATCATCGTTTTCTACTACCTGAATAACGATAGTGCTATCAATGCAGTTTATAGCCTTGCTGCTTATACTTACGGCCCTATCCTCGGTATGTTCATATTCGGATTGGCTTGCAAAAAGCAGGTCCGCGACAAATGGGTGCCTGCCGTTTGCATCATCTCTCCGATTATATGCCTTATCCTCCAAAAAAATAGCGAGCAATGGTTCAACGGATACCAAATCAGTTTTGAACTGCTGATTATCAACGCTGTAGTTACTGCTTTGGGTATGGCTCTATTAATCAAAAAACAATAATCTAATTATGGCTCGGAACCTCCTCGGAAAATACCTTTGGGTGCTGGAAACAATCCAGCGTTACGGAAAAATAACTCGACGACAACTTGACGAGTGCTGGAAAAAATCGGAATATTCCGAGGGGGAAGCCCTTGCCCGCCGAACGTTCTACAACTACAGAAACGCCATTGAGGAACTTTTCGGCATCTCTATACAATATGACCCTGCCACTTTTGAATATTTTCTCGGAACGGAAACAGAAGGCGAGGATATGAACAGGTGGCTCGTAAACTCAATGGCGATAAACAATACCCTTTCAACCGCTACGGACATAGCAAGCAGAATTATGCTTGAAGACATTCCCTCGGCGAAAGGGCACCTGTCAATTATTATCGATGCCATAAAAACATCAAACAAAATAAACATCTCTTACGCGGCTTTCGACAGGCAGACTGTTTCTAAAAACATAATAATCGAACCATACTTTCTGCGCATCTTCAAGCAGAGGTGGTACGTTATCGGCTACAACTGCAAAGATAAGAAGATTAAGACCTATTCGCTCGACAGAATAACGACTGCTGCAGTTTCTCAAGAGAAATTCGAGATGCCTGACATCAGCGTTTCCCAATATTTTGACGGGTTCTTTGGCATAACGACCGACCACGGAGAATGCAAAAGGGTTATCATTAAAGCGGAATCCAAGCAAGCGAAATACTTGCGAGCTTTACCGCTCCACAAATCACAAACGGAGCAAATATGCGACGGATATTCCATTTTCTCATATAATCTGCATATCACCTACGACCTTATCCAAGAACTGCTCTCTTTCGGTAGCAAGGTAACAGTCATTGCCCCTCCTGAATTGAAATCACAAATAAAGGAATCCCTCAAAAAATCACTCGAAAACTATAAATAACAAAACTAATGAAAAAATTATCTGCTCTGCTCATTTCATTAATGAGCGCCATAATTGCATTCGGTTCTGACTACAAAACCATAAGCAATATATCGTACATCAATGAAAACGACAGCAACAAATACAAACAAGAGCGTTGCAAGTTAGACATTTACCACCCTATTGAAAGTGGCTACCCAACTCTTATCTGGTTTCACGGTGGTGGGCTAACGGGTGGAAACAAGCATTTCCCTGCGGAGATAATGAATCAGGAGATAGCAATAGTAGCAGTTAACTACCGTCTTAGCCCTAAAGCACAAAACCCGGACTATATCAACGATGCCGCAGAAGCAGTTGCTTGGGTATATAACAACATTGAAAAATATGGTGGGGATAAGTCTAAAATATTCGTATCTGGGCACTCTGCCGGCGGATATCTTTCTCTGATGCTTGCTACAGATAAAAAATACCTTGATCAATTTGGAGTTGATGCAGACAGTATTGCAGCATACCTGCCTGTCAGCGGGCAAACTGTAACTCATTTCACTATACGAAAAGAAAGAAACTTGCCTGACGGTTTGCCTATAATTGATGAATTTGCTCCAGTAAACAAAACTCGAAAGAATACACCTCCAATTATCCTTTATACTGGCGACAGGTATATGGAAATCGCTAACAGATGGGAAGAAAATGCTCTTTTTGAATCGGTATCACGAAATATAGGAAACAAGAAGGTAAAACTATACGAACTGCAAGGCTGCGACCACGGAACTGTACTCGAACCTGCATACACGATGATACGAAGGTACATTATTGAACGCAACAAAAAGAAATAAGTACACATTTCGTCCCAACAGATCCCGGAAATGTGCCGTTAATATCGTTTTGTCAGGAGAGGCAAAACGGGCTGAAAGCCCATCGAATCAACAGCCTATGGCAGCGCCATAGGTGGGAGCACAGTAATTTCGAGCGCTCTGAATGAGCAAGGGGTTCTAATCTGTAAACAAATAATCCTTCTTAATTATTGCGACTTACTAATAAAACATGGATTAAAGGGTGCCGTAAGTTATTGATTATTTTTATATTATACAAATATCCATTTCGAAATCGCTGCTCCTACAGAGCGCTAATTATTTAACATACATACCTGGGGCGTTGCCCCAGGCTGGAAATCAATTTCCCCTTCAGGGAAAAATTTGTTTTTATTCGTACGTGGCGGACAAAATGCATACAATCGTAAACTCCTCGCCAAACGGCATAAAAAAGCCACGGTTTTGCATCGCGCAAACCGTGGCTTTATATATAAAATTGTCGTTATGTTCTTATTACTTCACTAATACTTTTGTTGCTGTCTTTGGTGTGCGAACGATGTAAAGACCGTTTGCCAATTCAATTGTTGCTTCACCATTAACCGCCACTGACTTAACGAGACGACCGTCAACGGCATAAACATTCACGCTACCGTTAACGCCACATACCTCAATTGAACCAGCCTTTGCTACTACCTTCTCGCTCAAGCCTTCAACACTCTCTACGCCTGACAATGCTCTATTGTTTGTGAAAGTAAGGATTCTTGTTTCCCCGTTGAGAGTAACGCTATATGAATAAAGAAAATCATTTTCGTTTGCAATACCTTGAATTGCTACTGTAGCCTTGCCTCCTGCCAACTCAACTTCGAAAGTCTGCTTGCCAAAGTTCTTACCGTCTTCACTGACAACGCCGTCAACTGTGATTGTACCGTATTTTGATGTATTAGGGATAATTACAGTATATTTGCCGTCTGCATTCTTCTTAAAGAAGAGTTTCATGTCTTGTTGCTGTACTTCAACGCTAAGACTGCCGTTTGGATTTTCTGTATTAACTGTGAAGATACCGTCAAGTTCTTCGTTCATATAACTAAGTGTATATGTGTGAGTGTTCTTACCGTCGAAGTCGTTAGCACCTGCTTGGTTAGCAACAGTTACAAGGATATCGCTACCGTTAGCAGCAAGTTCTGTGCTTACAGTCTTAGGTGCGTTACCCATTTTAGTAGCAGAAACACTACTCAATGTAGGAACCTTTTCAAGGAAGTTGTATTCGAATTTCTTGCTGTCGAATCCCGCAACAGTTGCACCGTTAACTTTCAAGTCAGAAAGACGTGAATAATAAAGCAAATTAACGTCATCAATGTAAAGTTCATTGCCTTTCACTGGAGAAGTGCTCCAATAATCACCTGCTGCAAAGATAATGTTGAATTTCTCAGGAGCAGCATTTTGGTCAACATAGTTGAAGTCAATAACTTGCTCAGTCCAGTTTGCTACATTTCCTGTAAGATATTGGTCAATTTTTGCGATAAGTTTATGGTCACCTGAAACAGCACCTCCCTGTGCTGTTGGCATGCCAAGTATATTCTTATCTCGGTCTGTCATTGTAACTTTACTTGGCTGACCAATTTTAATTTCACCAGGGACATTGACTTGTTGAGCCGTTCCGTTCCAAAGATATGCAACAACTGTTGATTTTTCAGAGGCATCTGCACGAGTGTCTTTATACCAGAAAGAAACAGCATCTGGGCGATAAGCAAAGTTGAAACCTCCAAAAGTACCACCATCTGCGTTAGAAACGGCACCTGTAAAAGAAGCCTTGGCAGTTGACCATGGTTTACCTAATGTTATATAGCCAGGGACCGGTCGATTTATTCCTAAGGCTCCAGCCTCATGATTATATATTTTTACAGCTTTGTTTGTATGTCCGCTATCTTCTTGCACCCCAACTATAGCATTTCCTAAACCACCCTTCATTCCAGGAACTTGAGAAATCATCCATGAAGTCGGAGTTTTACCAAAAGCTTTAGTATTATTAAAAGAAGTCCAAGGCACGCAATCAACCCATGGTTCTTCGAAACTGCTGTTAGGTAATTGTTGTGCGTTAGAAGTAATTGCTGCTGAAGCAATAAGAACAAACGATAACGCTAATTTTTTTGTTTTCATAATCTTAATAATTATTACTGAGATTTTTTAATAAATTATCGGGGCAAAATTACTCATTTTTCTTGAATTGTGCAATTTTCGAATTTCGAACATTTATTTCACCTGTCGAACGCAATACATTTCGTCCCTATAAGTCCCGGGAATGTGCCGTTAATATCGTTTTGTTATGAGAGGGCAAAACGGGCTGAAAGCCCATCGAATCAACAGCCTATGGCAGCGCCATAGGTGGGAGCACAGTAATTTCGAGCGCTCTGAAGGAGCAGCGTTTTTCAAAATGAAAATTTGCTTAATCTAAAAATAATAAATAAATTGCGAAACCTTTTAATCCGTAGAATTTGTAGAATGTCACAATCCTTAAGTAAAATATATTTGCACCTTATTTTTCACATAAAGACTGTCAGCCCAGAAATTGAAGAAAATGACTTGGCGGAAGTGTTTTCTTGCATTGGCAATCTTGTTAATTCAACAGGATGCAGCAACGTGTGGGTTGGCGGTACAAACAATCATATCCACATTTTATTTGTGCTTTCAAGACAAATAACCGTTTCTGACCTGGTTGAATTTGTTAAACGAAAAAGCAGTCGCCGGATAAAGGAGTTAGGAAGCAAGTATAGTGGTTTTTCATGGCAAAGGGGATACTCTGTTTTTTCCGTTAGCCAGTCTTCATTTTTGCCAACATTGAATTACATAAAGAATCAAAAAGAGCACCACAGAAAAAGAAGTTTTCGGGAAGAGTATCTGGCTTT
>ULXR01026863.1_pt1 | contig 9987 bp, 10 predicted proteins | sample 1961511 | NCBI WGS metagenome assembly ULXR01 (sample SAMEA4835844, study PRJEB28245) | human gut metagenome | biome: gut microbiome; material: fecal sample | place: Denmark | collected 2008 | reverse complement strand
GGGAAAGAAAGAAATTATAGGAATATTCTCCAGTATTGCTCATTATAACTTTTAGACTATATGGCAACAACAAATAAATTAGCACAAGAATATATACTAATTTTCGGCTATTCATCTTTAAATAAATCAGCAAATACACAAGAGGTATACAAGAAAACAACTCAAAATAAAGTCCCAAACGAGACACTAGAGACATTGATACTACAGAGAGTTTGAAAGCATACCCACATAATCCAAAAACGAATAATTTTCTTTGATAATTAGTAAGATCCATTCTAGGATATATATATATAGCATATAAGAACAAAGGCATACATACATATTTTGTAAGTATTAACAAAGACTTCTGACTATCCATTTTTTCTGACCCAAAATACCCGCTATACTGATCAAAATAAGGCAAGAAGAATGCTATAACATCATCCGATATCAATAAGCTACAAATCATACCTGTCACTAATATACCATAAAGCCACGTACTCTTCCGCCATTCACTTACCCAATAATAAAGGACTGGAAAAATCACCATGACAACGAGTGAACTTTGGTGAAAAAAGGGAATGACAACAAACAAGGCTATAGATACTACATAACGTTTTTTCCTTATAAGGATAATGGCCAACCACAATAAATACATGGCAAAATACTGTCTTATTCCATTCATTTGATTGTTAAAAGCTCCGGTAAAGACAATAAATACAAACAAAAACAGGTAGATGTATTTGCTGCCGACAAGAGAATAAGCAATATATAAATATATCACAGACCAGACAGCAGCTATAACAAAAAAGATACCCTGTCCATATACTCCTAAGTGCTGACACGTTTCAACAAACCAAGAAAAGGCATATTCGCCTCTACTTTCATTCACATAAGCCAAATTTGCCCCGGGAACAAACATTTCCATATAAGAAAAATAATCAGTTCCTACGTTATACTGTCCGCCGATTAAAAGACTCCACATCATTAACATCGGTAAACCAAACAATAACGTTTGTCCAAGACTTAGCTTCCTGCACTTACTCAATAATGACAGGTAACCACAATTTACAACTATAAAAAGAAGATAAATCATAATGACAACAAAGAAATAGCCTCAAAGACCCGATCACATCCAGAGTCGAACCCGAAATGAGAAACATAAATACGCAATATGTCTGATTGCCAATTCTCATTATCTCGCATAAAAACAACAAGCGTTTCGAGTCCTTTCTTAAAACTATCCTCATCATGATAAACTTGAAAAAAGGGATAACCAAAGAAAACATCATACCCGCGGGCTGACACCTCATGCGTAAGTACAGGCATACCTCGCCTTAAGGCATCCATCAGACGTAATTTTAAACCCCCACCCACATTCGTAGGACATAAAAAGATAGACCCCCTATCTATTACCTCATCCATGACAGGAGGATTGGGTATCAAACTTAAGCGATCCGAATGTTCATCACAAAAGCCAACAATTTCTTCCCCGGGATTTCTTCCCGCAAAAATCACATTCCAATCTTTATAGTTTTCTTCTAGAATAGAATAATAACGTTCCTTGAAATCCATAATACCGGTTATCGTCTGCGTAGAGTTCATGCTTCCAGAAACGATGATATGCCGGACAACGGAATCTCCCTCTCCTCTCATAGGTAACAAGCTGACAGATGAAGGTTCAAATACGCCCAAAATATATTCCCTGCCACGGCAATCCCCATAATATTTATGAAACAAACGCTTATCTTCTGCGGTTATGTAACAATTAAGGTCGCTCTTTAAAAAGGCATTTCGCTCAATACGATTCAGCAATGTGGCATTCAAGCCCCATAAAGTCTTCCAAGACCTATTTCCCAAATGGTATTCGCGCTCGAAATTATGATGAATCACGATCACCTTAATCCCTTGCTCATGAAAAAGGTTGATCATATCACCGGCATATACGCCACCATTTATCACGCAACAGCTATATTTTCCAGCTACCGCCCTTACATAGTGCCTAAAGAAGGCTAAATTACGATGAAACTCACCATGCACTATCCCTATTATTTTCTTCACAAATCCCCTCCGAGGAACATGAATTGCATCCGCATACATACCTATGCAATTCTCCTCTGCCATTGCCAAATCCACGACACAAGGAAACAGATGCTTAAACGCATTATAATAAGCTAAATTTGCTAAACCTCCACCTGTTCGTTTACCCATATCACACGTGGCTATAAAAAGAATCCTTCTCATACTAATTTATAATATTGTGCCAAAAGGCAAGTAGGCTTCACCGCCATAATCCACAAACAATTTCATATATAACTGAACTGCCATCATTGCTATAAATAAGGCGAAACACCAAAACTTCCTAACATCTGAACTCAAGGAAAAAATCACGAGGGTCAGCAGCAATGATTGACAATACATATAAGGAGTCAACATACGACTAAACGTATTCGTTACACTACTGAAAACCGGTAATAAAACGACAGCGAAGGTAAATAGGTTGAGCATACCCCCCCCCAATTGTTATTTTATGTTTCTTTTTTATAAACAAGACAAACAAAAGTAATAAGAGCAAACGCCCTAGCATGGAACGCATATACAATTGCGCGGCAGTCTGTCCGGCATTAAAACTCATATCAGCACCTCTGCTCATATATCCCTCAATCTTAGCTTCATACATTCCACCCAAGAAAGAACCTATAGAACTAAAATAATCCGAAAAGTCAATTATTGAACCTATCAATATGCCACAAACTATCGCAAGTACAGCTCGTCTATTCGAAAAATGGAACTGATAAATCCAATAAGCCGGCAAAAACGCAAAAGCGGAGCGATGAATAAGACCGGCTAAAAACACCAGCACTAAAAATGCCAACAAACGTCTGTCACGTATCATTACAATGGAAAAAAGTAATATGGCCGTAGATACAGATTGGCGTACAAAAAATATACCACAAAAGTTTGATCCCCATAAAAGCATAAGAGTAGTCATAGGAAAAGGAGACAGCCGCTTGATCGCAGCAGTTTGAAAAGTAAACAGCAAGATCCCCTGAATAAATAAAGTTACCGTATAGCTTTCAAAATAATTTTTACCGATACTATTAATCATCATGAAACCCGTCTCCATGTTAGCGTATAATTCCGGATGCAAATAGATCTCATAATAACTATCCCAATCTGTTCCTACTCTCCAACGAAGGAACGACAAGCAAAACAAAAAAAACGAGAAAATATACAGCCAATACGTACAACGTTTTTTGACTAGAAAAATCTCCAAAAATGAAAAAAAAGTCAAAAGAAATGATAACGTAATATATAATAACATACAATCAAACTACAATTTACATATACTTATATAATAATACTCACTATCCTTCGTGCAAAATGGCGCAATCCTTGTCCTATATGATACAAGATAGACACAATACTCAGCATGAAAATAAGCATGACAGTTATCCCATAAAAGAAGAACGAAAAGAATCTATCCTCCGGACGAAAAGGTATATAATCAGAAATATAATAAACAAAAAACGAACATACCATACTTGCGATTAGATGCTTAACATACATAACCACATAAATCCGCAAAGGCAATCTCAATCCCTTACAAAACAAGAACCAAGGTTTCCAGCAAAAAACGACGATCAATAGGCTTATCAACACGCCCAACAACACACCATGTAATCCAAAGAAATATCCCAGCAGGACAGACATCCCGATGTTAATAGAAGCTTCCGTTACCGGTGCCCAAATATCACCGAACAGACCATAAGCGTTAATATAAGCATCCACGGTCGTGCGGCTCAAGTTGATAAACAAGATGGCAGTCATCAATAACAACGTCATGGAGTCTAGCACATATTCTTTCCCGATCCACAAGGTTATAAATGAGGGAGTAAGCATAAATACCCCAAAACACATCACGCAGGTAAACAAAAATCTCACGGAGAACAGTTCCTCAAACACCGACAGAATCCGTTTTCGATCTCCCTCCGCTACCAAATTCCCAACCCCCGCATTCATACTATTAAAAATAGCGATCATCAGTGTCTGAATCCCGAGGATCACCAACATATAATTACCGTAAAAAGCAACTACCGTTAAAGTCGTATAAGCATATATAATAATGGGACTTGTTTGTGTCAACGCAAAGCCTCCGATCTTATGAAAAAAAAGTTGCTTAATTTTCGTTAGTATATCCGGATATTTCCTTGCCAGCTCTCTGCCCATAAGCAAATTTGTCTTTAAATGAGGATAAGTACGGTCGATCACCCGATTCAAAGCAATCGAGGCTACTACCGCAAACACCACCTCCAATACCAGCCACCAAACATATCCATGATCCAAGAACCGAATCGCTACTATCTGGCAAAGCAACTTAACCAACATAGAGGCCTTATAGCTATACTGGATCTTATACTCTTTCTGATCCGCGGAAAGAACAATCTGCTTGTAATTAACAAAATAACTCAGTAACGCACTAACCAACAATACCCCAAAAGAAGCATACGCATACCATAAGGGTAACGGCATCTTAGCGAAGATCCAAGGGAAAAACGCCATCAACACGAGACTTCCCACTATCACGATCCATGCGATACGCCGATACAACCAGCCTTGCAAGGAAACAATCTCATTGATAGCAACCGTATCCTTCTCTAATAAAGGCTTATATAATGTACAAGCAATGGCTGATCCTATTCCTAATTCCGCAAGGTTCAAGAACTGAAGCAAATTGGTAGCCGTAGTATTCAGTCCCAAGATCTCTGCCCCAAGATAATCCAAGAATACCTTACGGGAGAAAAATTGAAGAACCAGATTAATAAAATAAAAAGCCAAGGCTACCAAACTATTTTTTATACTTTTCGAAGTTCGTGAGTCTGTTACCATTGCTACAAAGAATTGTGTTTAATACAAAAATTGCTCTCCATGATAAAGAGCATACGCACGTAGAGGAACAGCGTATTCTTCGCTATCCGCTTATTATTCTCTGATTTACTAGGAATAAAGACAAGTACACAAACCACTCCCATCCCGCCGGTAAACCAGTAGGGCAAAAAACGAGTGTCTTGATTTAAAATGAGTTTAAACTATATTTATCGTGATAAGTCACCGAGACAAATCCCTCAGCATAACACAAATAGTGGAGTACAAATCCGGAACCTCCTTTTGAAGACTATAAAGTATCACGCTTGCGTCAATATCAAAATAATGATGGACAATGATATCTCTCATCCCTTTAATATCCTTCCAGTTTACAGCCGGATATTTAAGAAGTAATTCCTTATTCGTTATTTTGTCTAGATTTTTGATTGCCTCACCTACAGCGACAAGTTTCATACAAACACTATCCAATAGAATCATACCAGACTCATTCATATAAAAATCATCAACCTTATGAATATGCGAAGTTCTTGCCATTATCATTGAAAGAGTATCCTTTATCTGCGACAAGGTATCCAAGGCCAACTCCGTATCAAACATAGATTCCCTCCCTCTCGATTCGTTTACGAAGCAACTGATTCATCCGGTCTCTAAGACGGATGATATCCACCGGGCTTCCCAACAATTCTTCCAATTCATTTTTCAAATGGGAGAGAGAGAAAAGCCCTTGCGCCTCACCCTCGTAATAAATGTCCACATCACTGCTTTCCGTCTGTTGATCACGAGCTACAGAGCCAAAGATACCCATCTTCAAGATTCCGTACTTTTTGCCTTTACGAACCTTGAAGTCTCTTAATAACGCTAGGATCTCTTGTCTCGACTTCATAAGAAAATAGAATATTGACAAAGAAACAAATAAATATCCAATTATGCAATCATTCATAAACCAAAACACCTACCCTTCCCCCAGCACATACTTCACGATCGCCCGCCGGATATTGCGCAAGCTCTTGCCTTGCTTGAAGGGGAGCAGGGGGATGATGGCGTTGATGAATTCCTTGCTCTTGATAAGTTTGGCCGGTTCCACGCAGTCGCAAAAGACCTCGTTGAAAACGGACCGTTTTTTCTCACTCTTTTACCTTTCCTTTACCAGCCTAAACTTTAAATCAAACGAGTTAATGAAAGAATGTATCATGTCCTTTTTCAACGCCCCCATCTCCAATCAAGTGCCGAGCGGCGTGACCAGTGTCAAACAGTTGCATACCTATATCACCTCCAACGAGTGGCTGAAAGAACGAACGCTCAGCGTACAGGACGCTTTGAGCGACGAGAAACGGTTCCGCAAACTGAAGCAAAACTTACTGCCATACGTCACACCGGCCGGGGTCTTCTCCTATCGCAAGGAAGACCGCCTGTTATTCCTTTCCGGAGAGTTTGTCATCGATATCGACCATCTCCCCTCGCCGGAGGAAACCCTCCACTGGCGAGACACCTTGTTCGCCGATAATAAACTGAGACCGGACCTAGCTTTCGTCAGCCCAAGCACCACAGGCGTGAAACTGCTCGTCCCCTACCGGCTCTCACCCAAGGCTTCCATAGAGGAATCTTTTGATAAGGCACGGCTATCGGCATGGGAATACCTGAAATGGAAATACGGATTGAATGCGGATGCCTCAAACGCCGATCTCTCACGGGCGTGTTTCCTCTGCCATGATCCCTCCGCTAAGCTGCGGGAGAGTTGATAGTTGACAAATGACAGTTGACAGTTTAAATCATAAATTATAACTTATAAATCAAATGAATCCATTATCAGATTTAGAGCGGCTTGTCGCCGCCATCGAACACCAAGGGGCGAACATCGCTCCCACTTACCAAGAGTATATGCCGATCGCCTTCGCCACCGCCAACGATTGCGGGGAAACAGGAAGGACGTTCTTTCATCGCATCTGCCGCCTGTCCGAGAAATACCTCTACGAAGAAGCGGACAAGCTATACGACCACGCCCTCAAAGCGGGCAACGGGCGCAACGGATTAGGCTCCGTCTTCCACTGGGCCGAGATTGCCGGCGTAAAAACGGACAAGCAACTGGCCGACACCTTCCGCCAATACCTGAGGGAGAACAAGAATCCTTCAAACCTTCAAGCCCCTCTCACACCCACACACGCACATACGTACGCACGTGAGGACTTGCCACCCGCTTTCCCGGATTATCCGTGGCCCCCGTTCATCAAGCAGATGATCGATTGCGGGAACTCCATCGCCCAGCGTGACATACTCCTGCTGGGAGTATTCACCGTACTCGGGGGCACCTTGAACAAGCGGGTACGGGTATTATACGGACAAAAATACATGTACCCATGCCTACAAACCTTCATCGTAGCGCCTCCCGCCTCCGGAAAAGGAGCCTTGACATGGGTCAGGCGCCTAGCTGAACCTATTCACGAGGAGATGATGGCCCGCTACAAAGACAGCCTAAAGAATTATCGGGAGGAAAAGAACCGATGGGATTCACTCGGCAAGAAACGCTCCGAGACGCCCGAGCCGGAACAACCGCCCCTCAAGATGTTCCTCATAGCCGGCGATAACTCGGGTACCGGTATCTTAGAGAACCTCATAGAGGCCGACGGCGTGGGGCTGATCTGCGAGACCGAGGCTGATACCGTGAGTACCGCCATCGGAGCGGATCACGGCCATTGGAGCGATACCTTGCGTAAATGCCACGACCATGAGCGACTGGCCTTCAACCGGCGTACTAATCATGAGTACCGGGAATGCGATGAGTCTTATCTCAGCGTATTGCTAAGTGGAACCCCGGCGCAAGTAAAGCCGCTGATCCCCTCGGCGGAGAACGGCCTGTTCTCTCGCCAGTTATTCTATTTCATGCCACCTATCGATGAGTGGATGGACCAATTCGATTCGGAAAGCGAGGATTACGGCCTACGCTTCGCCACATGGGGAACACAATGGAAACAGGTACTGGACCTGATCAACGGATCGGTCAAAACGATCCAGCTAAGGCTATCCGAGAAACAGAAAGAGCTGTTCAACCAACGGTTCGCCCAGTTATTCTCCCACGCCGGTTACGCCTATGGAGGTTCCATGCGAAGCGCCGTGGCCCGTATCGCCATCAATACCTGCCGGATCCTGAGTATAGTAGCCCTGTTGAGAGCCTTGGAGAAATTCCTCCCTCCCCAACAAAAAATTTTCAATTCTCAATTTTCCATTTTCAATTCCCCCGGTCTCTCCCCCGCCCCGGAGATACCCATCGAGAATATCAAGGATGGTATCGTCCCCAAGCTGGACCTGCGGGTCACCGACGAGGATTTCCAAGCCGTACTCACGCTCATAGAGCCTCTTTACCGCCATTCGAGCTACGTGCTGGGCTTCCTGCCTACCTCCGAGGCCATCCCTGTCCAGACCTCTCCTGAACAGGCTTTATTCAATGCCCTCCCAATGATGTTCTGCCGTCGGCAGGCCGTGGAGGAGGCAGCGAAGAACGGCATACCCGAGAAAACACTCGACTCCTCCCTCAAACGGATGCTGGAGAAGGGAACACTGATCAAGACCGCACGGGGCGAGTACGCTTTCTCCTCGCACGTGTGTGTGCGTGAGAGACACCCGAAGGAATGAAGGAATGAAGGAATGAAGGAAATGCCACTACTGTCATTGCCCGTAAGCACTACCGTCGCAGCCCTACGCCAGTACTGGCGTTGTCTGATGCCAGTACCGGCATCGCCGCTCGCCTATACCGACGGGTGGCGGTGTCTCCTCTCAAGGACGACCCAAATAACGGAAGATCAGCTCCACTTGCAGGGAGGTGAAGACCCGTTGCCTCGGGCGGTAGCCCGTATCACCAAGCTCCCGGGTCAGACGATCGTTATACCGCATCCATTCCGCCAGCCGGTTCAGGGCCGAGACGGGACTGATCTCGGGGGCGTAGGCCATGGCCAGCTCCCGCTTGGAATAGGGCCGCACGGGCCACTCGTCGATTTGTGTATATCCTGTTCGCATATCGTTCGCATTTTTAAGATTTATCTTATTGGTATAAAGATACTTAAAACATACGACACGAACAACTATACGGATGTTTATTTTTCAGCATATCTCCTCTTTTATCTCCCTTATTCATCCGCTGTCAGCGGTATTCATTTCAGAGGAAACCGAATGTCGTACATTCGTTATCGAAAACAAATCGATTTCATTTTCAATTTTCAATTATCAATTTTTAATTATCAAATCTATGGCTTTAAATTACAGCGTGTCCCTTCGGACCAACCCTATCAAGAAAGACGAGCCGGCGAAAGCGTACGCCACGGCACAGATCAATGGTGAGCTATCGCTCAAGCAGCTGAGCCGCCGGGTATCCATGCAAACCACCGTCAGCCGGGCGGATGTGGTGGCGGTATTGATCTCCACTGTCGAGAACCTGCTCGATGCCCTCCAAGAGGGGAAACAGGTGGATTTCGGCGAACTGGGTAAATTCCGGCTCCATATCCTCAACGAGGGTGCGGAGAGTCTTGAGAAATTCACATCTACAAACATCACCGGGGTTAGTATCCAGTATATACCGGGCGAGGACTTGAAGAATGTCTTCGCCGGGCTGGAGTTCCAGCCCGTGGCTACCCGCAAGGCTCAGCAAGCGGTACTCCGTGCGGAGAAGGCTGGGGAGACTACCGTGGATATCTCGAAGAAGCCGGCTGCTGGGGGTGGGGATTCGGAGTCGCCTGATGAGATCTAACATGTCACTTTTGGCTTGACCCAAATCGGTATGTCACTTTTGGCTTGACCCAAAAGTAACCAAAAGGTCAAGGCTGACGCTGACGGGCTACTTCGAGACCTACGCTCGCTGTCGCATCCCAACTCGCTTCGCTCAAACAGGGATGCTCCGGGCGCTCGCTACGGTCTCTTCGCTTGACGCCCGTCCGCTGAGGCCGCCCAAAGGAAAGCGTCGCTTTCCTCTTATATCAGCCGGGATATCATTATTCAATTCATTATTCACTATTAATTATTAATTATCATGAAAAAGTCCGTATGGAGTACTATTATCAAAGTGATCATCGCCGTAGCTACCGCCATCGCAGGGGCACTTGGCATCCAATCCTGTATTCTCTAATTTTCAATTTC
>ULXR01012769.1_pt1 | contig 9998 bp, 8 predicted proteins | sample 1961511 | NCBI WGS metagenome assembly ULXR01 (sample SAMEA4835844, study PRJEB28245) | human gut metagenome | biome: gut microbiome; material: fecal sample | place: Denmark | collected 2008 | reverse complement strand
AGGACGCGCACGACATTGTCCTGCTCGACCGCATGCTCCCGACTATGAATGGTCTGCTCGTGCTGCAAAAAGCTAGACAGGCCGGAATTTCCACGCCTGTCATACTGATCACCGCCCTCGGCGAACTTTACGACCGGATTGAAGGGCTGGATGCCGGTGCAGACGATTACATTGTAAAACCATTCGCCTTCGAAGAACTGACCGCCCGCATCCGCTCCCTCGGCAGACGCAGTGGCAAATGGGAAGATGACAATTTACTTACCATCTGCGACATCAGTTATGACTGCAACGCGAGACTGCTAAGTGGACCTACTGGCTCCATCCGGCTCTCCGGTCGTGAGGGCAGATTGCTTGAAGTTCTTCTGCGAAGTTTTGAGCTCGTCATCCGCCGTGAAGTACTTCTTAGCCGTGTCTGGGGCGTGGATGCAGAAGTGGAGGATTGTAACCTTGACACTTACATCCATTACCTGCGCAAGCGGCTCTCCTACGTTGGAAGCACGCTTGCCTTAAAAACCATCCGCGGTGTCGGATATACGCTGGCTTCCTCCTGATCCCTGATTTTCCATATAAGATCATGAAGCTTCTGTATAGCTGCCGTTACTTTTCAATTATTTTATCCTTATTGCAATTTACAGATACCTTTTTTCACCATCTGCTTTATGTACATTATCAGGAGGTTTCTCATGTTTCCACACTTCACCTTTTCCGGCACAACCTATCAGGCTTTGCAACGCAAACTCACCTTATTTTGTACCTGCGTCACACAGATCATTCTCCTTGCCTTAAGTGCTCTGTGTGTTTTTGTTGCAAAAAAAAATATAAAGCAGGGAAACGAAACCGCTTTTCTCACAGAGACAAGTTCTGTCATTTCCCATTTGCAGGAGCAGGATGTCATCTCACACCAGTGGTTAAACCAGTTACAGGAAAACAGTTCTATCCAGATTTATCTTTATGAGAATGGGACTCCACTCTTTTATGACCAATATCATCAGACAACTGCAGACGAGCAATTATGTGAAAATGCACTTCTCGCCGCAGAAGAGCTTACCGGGAACCCTCCTTTTTTCACGAAAAATAAAAGGCTTTCCTCGCATACGGAATATCAGTTCAACTCCGGCGATAACATTCCCTACATTGCATCCGTCGGCAGTATACCAAAAGGTGACAGCTACTTAAACTTTCTGATCCTGCGCCCACTCACCGGACAGTCTCACCAGATGCTGTCGTTAAGAATTATCGTGATCATTGCAAATATTGCCGCATTTTTACTGCTGTTTCTCTTTTTCCACTTCTTCATCCGAAAAATGTTAGAACCAGTCGAAACTGCACAGAAAAAGCAGACACAATTCATCGCCTCCGCCTCCCACGAGCTACGCACCCCATTAGCGGTTGTCCGCTCCGGCTTGGAATCCGTTGAAAAATGTTCAAATGAAGAGGAACGAAACCACTTTCTCCATCTGATGTCCGAGGAGACCGTCCACATGAAACGTCTGATCGACGATATGCTGCTGCTCGCAAATTCGGATGCTGACACGCTCACCATCAAACCGGAAGCCTGTCAGCCGGATTTGCTGCTCTTAGACACTTATGAAAAGTTCGAACCACTGGCAAAGAAAAACGGGATTCACCTTATTCTCACTTTGCCGGAAGAAATTCTCCCGGACTGCTTCTGCGATATTCACCGCACAGAACAGATTTTTTCCATCATCGTGGATAATGCACTCTGTTACACGCCATCCGATGGAAAAGTGACACTCTCCTGTCATGCCAGAAATGAAATGCTATGTTTTCTATTCGAAGATACCGGATGCGGAATTTCAGAGGAAAAGAAATCCCATATTTTCGAACGATTTTACCGTGCCGACGATGCACATACCGACAGAGAACACTTTGGACTCGGACTCTGCATTGCAAAAGAGCTCACCGAAAAACAAAATGGGAACATCCAGGTTGTGGATGCTCCCATTTCCGGCAGCTGCTTTATGGTACAATTGCCATGTGCACTTTAATTTTTATGTGATTTCTACGCTCTCCTGTCAGGTTATATTTTTCCTGTTATTCCACATTTTTCAGTGCCTGATCCATCGGAATACGCTTGATTCTTCTGAAATCCAATACCATGACAAGCAGATATCCGATCAGGATAAACAGGAACATTTTCACATAGCCCATCATGCTTATGCGAAAAGCGTACCATCCACTGTAGGAAAAGAGCATGATCCTCCAGACAGCCTTCATGATGACGACACCTAAAATCACGCTGACAACATCGATCACCACAAGAACAATGGTTGTAGACAACAGATATAAGCTTGCAATCTCCCGGTTCTCATAGCCCAGAATTTTTGTCATGGAAATTGCATTTTCGTTCTTCTCGATGATCAGCTTCGTGAGCAGGTAAATCAATACTGCGGATAACAGGATACACAGGTACTGGAAGTAGGTCATATAAGAGCCCATGGAATGATCGAGCTGGTCACACATTTTCGTAATGTCGTGTTCTGTGATGACGGTTGCGATCTCATCCTCATCAATATCTGTGATCTCTGAACCCGAGAGATAGCCTGTGAATGCATCATTGTCCATGTCAAAGATTTCACAATACTGCTCATTGGACAGAAATACTGCCAGCGCCTGACTGTGATCATAGATTCCTGCAACCTCAAACTCATACTGTTTGTTCTCATATTTTTCGTCAAGAACCACTGTGTCGCCCACGCTCAGGCTGTATTTATCTGCATAGGAAGAAGAAATATATGCCTCGTTTCCTTTCAGGGCAGACAGGTCACTGATTTTCACATACCGGCTGTCATCCTCGATTCCGTAGACAGAAATCTCCTCATCTAACGTATCACTCTTATGCTGCAGAGATGTCATATTGAATTTCTCTGCATCCTTATTGTTCGTTGTGATAATGTCTCCATCCTCATTCTCATAAGACTTTAACACATACTGATAATTCGTGAACATCATATCTGAAACATTGGATTTGTAATATTCGAGCGTCTCTGGCATACCGACCGCCATTGCGAGCATAATGCCGATAAACCAGATCCCCACAAATAAAATCAGGTAATTCGTCACGTTCTGGAACATGATACGCAGGCGGAAACGACTTAAAAAGCTCCATTTTGGCAGGCGCATTGCTTTTTTACGCTTTGTTTTTTTCAGATCATGACGCAAAAACTGTAATGGTGTATGCCGCATCATTTTTATAATGACGATGAGATTGACCACAAGCATTAAAACAACCGGGATGATCGTTGTCTTGAAAAAGGCATCCGGGTTCCAGACTGTCTGATAAGTTGGAAGACTGTAGCTGTTATAATACATGCCGACAACCACATTTTTAAATACGGTATAGCCGAGGATATTTCCAACGCACGCTGCGAGAAGTGTCACGATCACCGGCATGGAAATATAATGTCTGACCAGTTCACCTCTCGTATAACCGGAAGCTCTCAGTGTTCCGATCGTAGAAGCCTCCTTCACGATCGTGTTGCTGATGGTCACTGCAAAAATAAATGCAATGATCACAATCAAAATATCCAGTAAAACACCACCCATAGCTTTGTCTGAACCCATATCATCCGTTGCAAAATTAATAGCCGGATTTGCATAGCGCGGCATATAGTCCTCTAACTCTTTGTCAGCACACACAACCTGTGTGAGCAGTGCTTTCATGAAATCATCGGATTTTGCTTTCTGCTCCACTTCATCTACAGGAGTATCCACATAATTCCATGTGTAAGAATAATGAACAGTTTTATGTAAACTATTAAATCCTTCCTGTGTGACCATAGCCACATCGAATTTGATCGCATCAAACATCATATCCGTTGACTTCTCATGCAGTGTCGCATAATTGACATAGGCGATCAGTCCGACAACTTTGAAGCTCTGCCCGCTGACAGAAATCTCATCTCCCACTTTGACGCCGACATTGTCTGCATGCATACGGTCAATTGCGATCTCATCCGCTTTTTCCGGAAATGCTCCGTCAAGCAGGCAGGCAAGATCCACGTTATCATTTTTTGCATAGACACGGATGTTTCCTTCTGCCTCGCCGTCGTTGTTGTAATCTTCCTCCTCATTTCGGAAGAAGTTCTCATATACTTTTACCGGAACTTCTGTAAAATCAGGATCGTTTAACTCATATTTTTCTTCTGCGTCAGCATATTTATCATCAATTTCCTCTACAATTTTATCCCATGCCTTGTCGTAGGCTTCCGGGTAAGCCTTCTCATCAAGCTTTTCGTCCAGCTCTTTTTTCGCTTTGTCAAGATAATACTTTTTGACGTCCGCTTTTGTTCCTGTCTCGATAGCAGAAAGTAACGTCTCATCTGCCTTTTTGTCCAGCTCAAAATGTCCATCCTCTAACTTATATTTTGTCACGCCTTCATTTGCTGCAACGAGCATACTCTCATTTGCAACATACATACCGGAAACAAAGCCGATCGTGAGGATCAGGAATAATGCCACCACAAGATATTTTTTCCAGTCACCGAGCAATTCACGCGGAATACGTCTGATGAGTGGATTTTTAATTTTTTTCTTTTTCATAACTGCCACACTCCTTACCACTCAAGATCTGCTGCTGAAATCTTGTGCTCGTTCCTCTCGTTGTGGCGCACGGCTCCATCACGAAGCTTGATGACATGGTCTGCCATGTTCTTGATTGCCTCGTTGTGCGTTACCATGATGATCGTGTTTCCATATTTTTTGTTTACATCTTCGATCAGTTTTAAAATCTCTTTGGAGGTGTTATAATCCAAAGCGCCGGTCGGTTCATCGCAGAGCAGGATATCCGGGTTTTTCACGATCGCACGACCGATGGAAACACGCTGCTGCTGACCACCGGACAACTGATTCGGCAGCTTGTATCTGTGCTCGTAAAGTCCCAGCGTGTGAAGCAGCTCGTCAATGTCCAGCGCATTGTCGGAAAGATACGCTCCGACCTCAATGTTTTCCTTCACGTTCAGATTGGCGATCAGATTGTACATCTGAAATACATAGCCGAGATGTTTTCTGCGGTATTGGGTTAGTTTCTTCTCACTCATATCTTCGAGCTTATCACCGTTGATCGAGATGTAACCGCAATCGGCACTGTCGATTCCTCCGATAATATTTAATAAAGTTGATTTTCCCGAACCGGACGGTCCAAGCAGAACACAGAACTCTCCTTTTGCCACGGAAAAGTTCATTCCGCGCAATACTTCCTGACGTGTTTCTCCACTTCCAAAACCTTTTTTCAGGTCAACGATCTCCAAAAATTTTTTCTCTTCCTCTGACATAGTCTCCCCTTTTTCAAAAAACATATTTGGCAACAGCCATTTTTGACATCTAGGTTAGTTGTAACTAATCTCAGGAAAATTATAGCACATGATATTGGGGATACAAGGAAGAGATATTGTTGTTGAGAAATTTTGTCAGTTAAATTAACTATTTGATTACATATTGACCTTTGATACTATTCGATATAATATATGTATATACAGTTAATACTATATAACAAAGATCGTCGCATGAAGTGCGTGTAGATATCGATTATGAAACTAAGCTTCATGATCAACAATATCTTTTTTAAAGGAGTGAACATTTATGAGCGATCAGGTTGCCATCAAAACATGGGGAAATAGTCAGGGAATACGTATTCCAAAGAATATTCTTGAAAAACTTGGACTCCATGTCTCAGATACTTTACAAATTGAAGTAATTGATGATTCGATTGTTTTGAAAAAAGCATTTAAACACAAAACATTTGAGGAACGCGTTGCTGAATACAATGGGGAAATTTCAATTTGTGATTATGATTGGGGAGAACCTGTCGGAAAGGAAATTTTATGATGAATTTTTCGCAGGGAGATATTATCAAAATTTCTAATTTAAAAGATGCAATGCTTGTTGTAAGTAAAAATGAATTTATTAAAAAAACAGGTGTTTTTCACGTCTGCCCACTTTTAGAGAATTATGCAGAAGGTCCTCTTCACATAAAAGTACGCGGTGTCAAAGACACCTCAGGAACTGCTATATGTGAGCAATTGAAGCTAATTGACCCTTCCGCCAGAAGCTGCAAACGTATCGACCGCGTCCCTTATCATATGATTATGAATGTTTCAGACGCAATACAGGGTATTTTTGAATATGACTAATATGAGAAACAAGGAGACTTCCATGGCCGAAACCCTATCAAAATTCTGGAACATTTTGCAGAGGCTCGTACTTACGCTTCGCAGTTGATTTCGTGTGCAATTAATCACGAAGAAAAACACATTGCAATCCATCAGGCAGGCATGACCGAGCGGATGGCTGGTGCGTATGACAATGCTATGAACTTATTTTTACAGGAAGAAGCACTCATTGAAAAATATTTCCCGGATGACGCACTTGCCCGCTCCGCAAATCTCTACGAGCAGGGCTATGTTTCCATGAAACTTCATGATTTTTCTCCCGCAGAAAAAAACATGCTTTCTGCCTTAGATTTTGCTGAAAAGTCGAACGATCTTATCTCCATCGGCTGTGCTTACCGCGGTCTTGGGGAAATCCTGAAAGCGTCAGAAAAAGCAGAGGATGCGGCTGTCTATTTTGAAAAAGCTATCATCGCTTTCCAGAAAGCCGGAGATACCTACGGTGTTGAAGAAGTAAAAGAACTCATGTCAAAATAACATCCTACTTTTCAAAAAATATGCATGTTTCATTTGACTCTCTGTTGCGGTTCACTTGTACCTTGTTCCAGTAACGGCTCACTCTCTTCGCATCCTGCGATGTTTAGATGGGTATTTCCCCACTGCTGCATTGCTTCAATGATCGGCGACAGAGTCCTGCCAAAATCCGTCAGACTGTACTCTGTCTTTGGCGGCAAAGACGATATCCGTCCTGTCTCCGGCTCTTTTTATGTAACTACTTCGTTTTCCCCTCTCCCTCGAAATACTCCTTCACCAGCTTCACAACCACACCTGATAATAAGAATACTGCGATCAGGTTCGGGATTACCATAAGTCCGTTGAATGTCTCTGCGATGTTCCACATCAGTCCGAGGTTCATGGTCGCACCAACGATCGCCACCAACGCGTATAAAATCATGAACGGCTTATTTGCCCGCGTTCCAAATAAAAATTCAATACATCTTGTTCCGTAAAGTCCCCAGCCAATGATCGTGGAGAATGCAAAACAGCACATTGCAACCGCAGTAAAAATAGATACCCAGCCACCATATACGGAGGTGAATCCGCTGATGGTAAGCTCTGCACCTGCCGCCTCGCCATATCCAACCGGAACGCCGCTGCATAAAATGACCAGTGCGGTCAGTGTACAGATCACGATCGTGTCCACAAACACTTCGAAAATACCGAAAAATCCCTGTTTTACCGGTTTTCTCGTATCGGCACAGGCATGTGCGATCGAACCGGTTCCAAGTCCTGCCTCATTGGAAAAAATACCTCTGGAAACACCCTTTTTCATACTCATGAAAAAGCTTCCCACTGCTCCGCCTGTCACGGCTGCCGGGTTAAATGCACCCTCAAAAATAGAACCGAATACCGCTGGAATGGATCTGAAATTGATCAGTACAACACCAATCGCCAATAAAATATAAATGATCGCCATAAATGGCACCAGTTTCTCTGTCACCTGTCCAATTCTTTTAATTCCACCAATCAAAATTAATGCGATCAGTGCGGCTAAAACTATTCCGATGACCAGGTTTAAGGTCGGTGCGGATTCCTCGGAGAGCAGGTTAAAATTATAAAGTGCTGAGTCGATCGCCGTAGTGATCGTGTTGACCTGCGTTGCATTTCCGGTTCCGAATACGGTCAGAACTCCGAAAGCAGAAAACAGGTACGCAAGCCAAAGCCAGTGTTTTTTCAAACCGTTTTTGATGTAATACATCGGTCCGCCGACCAACTCTCCGTTGGCATTTGTCTCGCGGAAATGTACGGCAAGTGTCACCTCGGAAAACTTGGTGCACATGCCAAGGATTGCGGATATCCACATCCAGAAAATTGCACCCGATCCGCCGATTGCGATTGCGCCTGCCACACCTGCCACATTTCCGGTTCCAACTGTCGCCGCGAGTGCGGTACAGACCGCCTGAAACGGAGTCAGTGCTCCATCCGATGCCTCTCTCTTTTTCAGCATACGTCCGATGGTCACTTTCATTGCATACGGAAATTTGCGGATCTGCAAAAACCGGGTTCGGACACTCAAAAACAGACCGACACCGATAATGCAGATCATTGCGGGCACACCCCAGATAAAGTTATTTACTACATTGTTGATTTGTTCTATCGTCTGTAACATTTTCTTTGCATTCCTCTCCATCTCATAGCACATACACATTACTCTGTCATAGTGTAAGTGCAATGCACAAATTATAACATATTGTTTCCGAGTATGCAAAAAAACTGAGTAAAAACCGCTTATTTTATGGTCTTTACTCAATTTCTACAACGACTTATACATGTTTCATAATTTTCACCAGCCGACTCGTGCCAAGCCGGTCTGCGCCAAGTTCAATAAATTTTTCTGCATCCGCAAAAGAAGAAATTCCTCCGGCTGCCTTTACTTTCACGTTTGTGCCAACGTATTGTCTCATCAGTTCCACATCCGAAAAAGTAGCTCCTGCGGTGGAAAATCCTGTGGAGGTCTTAATGAACTCTGCGCCTGCATGCGTCACGATCTCACACATCTTGATCTTCTCCTCATCTGTCAGAAGGCATGTCTCAATGATCACTTTTAAGGTTTTTCCGCTGCATGCCTCATGGATTTTTCGGATTTCCTGCTCGATTTCATCATACCGTTTGTCTTTCAAAAATCCGATATTAATGACCATATCGATCTCGTCAGCTCCGTTTGCGACCGCATCTCTGGTCTCGAAAATTTTCGTCGCCGTTGTGTGGTATCCGTTTGGAAATCCGATCACTGTACAGATCGGCAGTTTCCCATCGACATACTCTGCCGCCTGTTTCACATAACAAGCCGGGATACAGGCAGAAGCGCATCCATATTTTATTCCATCGTCTAAAATCTGCCGGATTTCTTCCCATGTTGCAGTCTGTGAAAGCAGTGTGTGATCTACTCTGCTTAAAATATCTGTTTTATCCATGTTTTTCCTTTCTCCTGCCGGCTGCCCAGGCATCGTATAGCTTACTCATCATGCAAAGATGTATTTCTTGATTTTCTGCTTTATTTTGCTTTCCCAATATGCCAGCACATCAGTATTTTCCACTCTTCTGTCACTTCAGTATTTCACGTTCTTATGTCACTTCAACTCTGCAAGCAATGACGTACCAATCGTGCCTTCCGGCATCTGCACACCAAAATTATCTGCAATTGTTGCCCCGATCACTGCAAATGTATCCTGATCTTCAAGCTTTCCTGACTCCTTCATGGAAGGCGAATATGCAACAAACATCACCTGTTCCCTGGTGTGGTCTGTTCCCTTATAGGTTGGATCATTTCCGTGATCTGCCGTGATGATAAGAAGATCATCTTCCCGAAGTACCTTAAGAAGTTCGCCGAGTTTCACGTCAAAGCGTTCCAGTTCTTCTGCGTATCCTTTTACGTTTCTTCTGTGTCCCCAAAGTGCGTCAAAATCTACCAGATTCACAAAACAAAGTCCGGTAAAATCGCGCTCTGCGATCTCGATTGTCTGCTCCATTCCATGTACCGAGCTTTTGGACTTATTGGATTCCGTGATTCCTTCCCCGTCAAAAATATCCCGGATTTTTCCGACAGAGATCACATCATATCCGGCGTCTTTTAACGCATTTAATGCGGTTCTTCCATATGGCTTTAAGGCATAATCATGACGATTGCTGGTGCGAACAAACTCACCTTTTTTCTTTCCAACATAAGGTCTTGCAATGACACGCCCAACTTTCCATTCATCTTTCATGGTAATCTCTCTGGCGATCTCACAGCAGCGGTAAAGCTCCTTTAGCCCAAACGTTTCCTCGTTTCCACAGATCTGAAGAACCGAATCCGCAGATGTATACACG
>ULXR01024444.1_pt1 | contig 10004 bp, 7 predicted proteins | sample 1961511 | NCBI WGS metagenome assembly ULXR01 (sample SAMEA4835844, study PRJEB28245) | human gut metagenome | biome: gut microbiome; material: fecal sample | place: Denmark | collected 2008 | reverse complement strand
TTAATTCACGGTACGGCAGTCTCTTTTCTATAATCAATACACAATCTTTAGCCGGAGTATACTAATTACTCAGCGTCTGAGTCTGATGCCGTCGTATTCTTGTTGAAGAAATCATCAAACTTCTTCATTACCGCATCATATGTCCTGGATGAAATATCAGGAAGATCTTTGCCCCAGCTCTTAGTAGCTTCCTTGAAGCCCTTCTCAACTGCCTCTTTCATCTTCTGCATCTTCTCTTCATCGCCGCCTGACAGTGCCATTGCAAAGTCATATATTCTGTCTGATGTCTGGCTTACACCCCAGTATCCGTTATCTGAAATGTCTTCTTTAGCCTGTGCTATTGTATCAGCATCTGCCGTGAACTCGCCGTTAGCAAGCTTCTTCCACATATCATCAACAGAATTAATCTTCAGTCCCTGATCCTTGAATATCTTCTCAACAAGTGACTGCATCTGGCTGATTCTGCTGTTGGTATCTGCCTTCATCTTTGCAATAAGTGCTGAATTGGCTGTCTTTGATGTTGTCTTATCAGTCTTGGATGCCTCATATACTGCTGATGCTTCCGCCTGCCTGCTTGCAGATACATCCGAACTCTTGCCTGATGTTCTTGTAACACCGCTCTCATATGATGAATATGACGATCCTGACTGAACTGCTCCTATACTCATATAATTCCTCCATTCCGCCGCATCCTGCAGCAACATACTTACTTAAGGAAGTGTAACTGCCACCCTCCGTGGTAACACAAATAAAAGCATTATTCTGCTTTATTGTTATTATCGGCACACATTCCCCAAAACTTAATACCCGGCACTTTTTTCTTGTAAATATTTCATCATGCTGTTAAAATAGTTCTATAAATAATTTATTGAAAGGGGAACTACATTTTGACAGACAATAATGTTAATAATGAACCTGATTTGAAGGATGACAGCCTTGATGTTATCGAACCGCTCGAGATAGAAGAGACTGCAGATGAAGAGATTGAAATCGTTGATGTAGGCGACGTACCTCCTAAGGAGGTAGACCTCAATCTTGGAGATGAACCTTTTGAGATTGGCATGGATACCGTTGAGAAGATGGATGCTACATCCCAGCCGGCACCTGAAGAGATTGAAGACGCCGGTACTGATGCTCCTAAGAAGGATGTAATGCTTAAGGATTTCGATTCTATTTACGAATCATTCATGGGAGATGCCAACAAGAAGCTTATACTTATAGCTGCACTTGTTGCAATAATCGGAAGCTTCTTCGTGTTCTGCAAGATCAGCGTCGGCAATGATATGCCTGCGCAGGCAATCGCCGTATTCTTTAACGGACTGAGCGAGAGCTTAATCAGCAGAATCTTAAGCAAGATCTGCATTCTTGCAATCATTGCAGTTGTAGTGCTCGTCATGATCGATCTTAAGACTATTGCATCTAAGGTCATGCTTGCATCACTTCTTCTGTATGTAATACAGTGTGCACTCTTTATCTTCCTTAGTGCCGCATCATACGCAATACCGGTGACATCATTAAGGCCCGGTCTCGGATTCATAATAACAACACTCGGCATTCTTGTAATGGCTTTCGGTGTACATAAGAACAAGGTAACCGTACGCCTCTATAAGTAATCAGCCTGTATAGAATTACATTACACAGCCGGAGGGATGACATATTGCAGGCAGCGCAGACGCGCCGCACATCAATATGTCATCCCTCCGGCATCATTATCTTATTATCTGATTATAATTGATCATTTTATCTGAATTTCAGTTCTGCAGGATTCCTTTCTTCATCAGTATGAGCCTGTCACCTGCATTTACCTCTTCCCCTTTTAACGTATTACATGTCTTTATATCATCAGCTGTCGTGTGATGCGATTTTGCGATTGACCAGAGTGTATCCCCCGGTTTTACGATATATCCGGTAATAAGCGGCAGTGACATGTATTCAGCCTTGTCAGCCTCCTGTATTCTTATGTCATCTATAATATCACGCTTTGTACTTCCGAATACAATTACGTCAAGAGCTGCTGATGCCTTCACTTCAATTCCGTCCGAAGCTTTCACTGCATTTATCTTTTCAAGGTCAGCATTCATCATAAGCGATATAACCTCTTCCGCCTTCTTACCTCCCATTTTGCAAAAATCTTCCATTCCCCGTACCTCTATCTTCTGACCGAACGGAATCTCGCCTTTTACACAATAGAGCATTCCGCTCTTATCAGTACAGAGTGCATTTACATCAACTGTTCCATTGACCTCTACATTACTCTCCTCATATGATATATCCTGCACCTTCACCTGCCCGCGGCAGCTGCATATATCTCCTATTGCTCCTGTATCTGTCTTAAGCATTCCCGCGGCACGGCATCTTGTATTATTATGTGTCATAAGCTTAAGAAGCTTTGCCTGCGACGTTACGGCTATTGCCTCACCTGCCGGAATATAGCAGTCCGTGACAATTTCATGATTTTTTTCCTCATATGCATGTATTCCAAGCTCACATACAGCTTCAGCTTCAAGCACTCTGTCCTCACCGTCAGCATCAGGTCTTATCTGGACATTTCCGCTCTGCTGTCTGCATGATACAAAGCATACCGCATCTGCAGATGCTCCGCTGACATCAACCGCCTGTGTGACATTTTCCTGAGATTCGTGCCACATCATAATTCCATCATTACTCCTATATATGGCAAATATATTTACCAGAACTTCCGCATTAATTCCGGAATCCGTCATATGAAATGCAACAGGGCACACATCAACCTCATCCCATACAATCTCTGCTATATCAGGACTTGCTTTCGGTATATCAATATTGCATCTTATTCTGAGACTGTCTGTTGAATTGACCGTAAGCTGCGCATATCCTATGTTCTCTTTCTTTACCTGCAGACCGGAATCCTCAGCTGCACACTCATACGGAAGTTCAACATCCTCATATTTTTCACTGTAGAGCTTAACTGTTATTACCGCCCTCACATTAATCTTTCTTGAATTAACCACACGCACTATCAGGTCTTCAAGCCTTGTATCACACTGCACTTTTTCATCTGCTGATTCAACCTCGGCATTAATGCTCTCCATAAATTCCATGCTGCCTGTCATACATGCTGCTTCGTCACCGAGATACAGCACTGCTGCCGTAAGCACTCCGGACACCTGCGCTTTGCCGTCATTTATCCGTACACTGTCAACCTGCACTGTTCCTCTTTTATTAATGATTCGCTCTATATCCGGTTTTGAATCAGGCACATTAAAATCCTGATCAAAGCTTATCTGTGTCTCTACGATATTTTTTACAACGCTGTTATGTACGATATATTTTTCAAGTTCCATTGTCCCTCCCTACTGCTGACGTGCAGCTATTCAAATATTACCGGCTCACTCCGGTTCTCGATCTTAACCACAATGTACGGATATGTCTTTGCTTTGCTTATGTTCTCCTTTTTCTGCGGTCCTATAAGACTCGTCTTGATATATATTGCATTCTCACCAAGATAAATGCTGTCGAGCCTTATACTGTAACCTCCTGTCTGCTGTTCACCATATCCTGCAACTATGTACATATACTCATTGGTTGCATATGTAAGATGCATCTGTTCATTCTTTCTGGCGTCTATCATCTCAGCGAGCTCCTTTGGAACATCCTCATCCTCCACGACAGTATAGTCAAGATCCTGCACCTTATCGGGTGATGACCTGATAATCCCACAGCCGGCCTGCATCATAAGCGCTGCGGCTGTCAGCATGAAACACAGTCTCTTAAAAAATTTGAATCTGCCCTCTGTTCTACACAAAAAAATCACCTGCAAAAGACATTCTTAAAACATCTTATTACAGGTGATATGTATTTAGTACATATTTGTGGTTATTTTTCGGAATAGCCGTTAGGATTATTCTTCTGCCATCTCCATGAATCCTCACACATCCTGCGAAGATCGCGCTCTGCCTTCCATCCGAGTTCTCTTTCGGCCTTAGAAGGGTCTGAGTAACACATCGGAACATCTCCTGCACGTCTTGGCTTAAAGTCAAACGGAATCTCAATTCCCGAAGCTTCCTCAAAATTATGGATAACATCAAGAACACTGTATCCGATTCCGGTACCAAGGTTATATATTGCAAGCCCCGGCTTCCCGTTAAGCTTTTCAACAGCCTTGATATGTCCGAGTGCAAGGTCAACTACATGTATGTAATCCCTTATACATGTTCCGTCAGGAGTATCGTAGTCATTGCCGAATACACCGAGTCTTGCAAGCTTGCCAACTGCGACCTGTGTAATATAAGGCATAAGATTGTTAGGAATACCATTAGGATTCTCTCCGATTGTTCCGCTCTCATGCGCACCGATTGGGTTAAAATAGCGGAGAAGAATCACATTCCACTCAGGGTCAGCGAACTGTATGTCCGTAAGAATCTGCTCAAGCATTCCCTTAGTACGTCCGTAAGGATTAGTAATCTCACCCTTAGGACACTCCTCCGTAATAGGAACGAATTCGGGATTGCCATACACCGTTGCCGATGATGAAAATACAATATTCTTACAGCCATGCTTTCTCATCACATCAAAGAGCACCAGTGAGCCCGATATATTATTGGCATAATATTCAAGCGGCTTCCGAACAGATTCACCTACTGCCTTAAGTCCTGCAAAATGTATGCATGAGTCGATATTCTCATTATCAAACACTCTGTTAAGGGCCTCACGGTCATTGATATCACACTCATAAAAAGGAACTTTCTTTCCTGTTATCTTCTCAACCCTGCTTAATGCCTCACGGCTTGAATTACAAAGGTTATCAACAACAACCACATCATAGCCGGCATTCTGAAGCTCTACTACCGTATGACTTCCGATATAGCCTGCTCCTCCAGTTACTAAAATCGCCATAATTCCTCCATTCCATATACGTCCTACATCCAGAACGCAACAATATGCATTACCCTGTAATACAGCTCAGGATTACTCTCAACAATACTCTCCGTATCGCTCATGAAAATACGCATAAAATTATAAAACATACCTTCGGCAAATGCAACCATCATAAAACATTTGTACAGCTTTAATGACAGTTCACTTCCATTCTCACTGATGTATTCATACAATGCAAATATGCCTATCGAAGCAGCTACAAAGAATATCCAGCAGAAATCCATCACATATCTTGCAAGCACACCTGCCATCTGTGTATCGGCAACCATAATAACAAGACCCGCAATCATCATTGCACGCATCATTGCCAGTGCCTTCTTATTCTTCCATATGCCGGCCTTTCCAAGAAATGCTGCCGCTACCGGCCACAGCCACATATTGCATGCAAGAATTCCTCCATACATTGTCTCGGATATTGTTGTACCCATATAGGTTGTGCTCACTCCAATGCTCTGAATGAACGGAAATACCGCCATCGTCTGCGGCGTCTCAAACAGAAATGAGAATATTCCAAGGAAAGTTCTTCCGGCAACAAAGCCTCTCTGTGTCATATCATTAGTTGTAAGGTTATAATTGGCACCGTAATCTATCGGCGAACCAAATCTTATATAATTGTAATACATTACCAGTATTGCTATAACAACATACGGGATTACAAATGCGGCAGTGTTGCCGTATTTCTTGCCGAGAAGCAGTATCTTCTTCTTAAATACCGGATCAAAGAACAGTGCAATTGCCGTAAATGATACGACAAGCTGCTGCGGTCTGCTTGCCGACACAAGTGCCATACACAGTGAACCTGCTGCAAGCAGCGGCCTTGACAATGTTCCATCCTCTTTAATACTCCGTATCCAGAAGCCAAGTCCCCACAATGACAGCACAACCGCCGTTATGATTGGAAGTGAATAGAAGTCAGGACGCATCATAATTGCAAGTGCCCCACAGCCCGTACACATCATAACACACGCAAGCATGTATATAATAAACGGTGTTTTCTTAAACCATCGTTCCACTACGCTTCCAAGCAGATAAAATGTTCCCGCAATCAGCAGCACTCCCATTATATATATTCCTATATATGTCTGGAAATCCTCTCCTGTTGCCAGATAATACGGCAGATAGAATATAAGCTCCGGCAGTACTCCGAAATACACATAATATCTGCCGTTATAATAAGATCTGTCCCATCTGTAATCCACATTAAGTCTGGTTCTAAGATCCGTATCATACGGATTATCCATCGCCTTAAGCTTGGCAGACGGCTCATCTTCGAGGCTTACGCTTCCATGTGCAAATGCTCTTGCAAGATCCTGGTACTGATAGTGCTGATCCCATCTCGGAACAACAAAATACGGATTGGAATTAACCACCTTGAAGAATATCAGGACAAGTCCTATTCCAACAATAAACTTAACGCCTTTTTGTTTTACATTTTTCCTGTCATAGATAAATGCATATGCACCGGAATGCGGTCTCAAAAGATACAGGACTGATAAAACCAGCCACACAACCGCAATCCTTCCAAATGAAATAAAGAACGGAACATGTGCATTATATGCAATGTCATATATGTGCATGACAGTTCCTATCTGCTCATCAAACTGAATCTTTATGTTATTGGTGTTACCGCTGAGATGCAGTGTTATATACTGGCTCTGCTTAACCTTATGGACAACGTCCCTGCTGCCAAGCTTCTGATACTGTGCATTAGCCGCATCATCGGCATACACTGATATCTGCGTTGTGTCGAACTTACCATTATAGATACTTGTCGAATCATAACCGGAAGCATTAAAAATCTGTACATCAATATACAGATTCTTAACATTGGTGTTAATATCTTTTATCTCTATATATCCGCCGGTACGGACCATCTTCAGGTTACCGTCATTCTGTTTGTTAAGCCCACCGCCGACAGTATAACTGCCAACCTGCGTCTGGTTATACCCCAGCGAAAATATTGCTTTATAATTGAACAGCAATAGCTCTGCTGCAAGTGCAATCAGAAGAATTACTATAAATGGCCTTGCTTTTTTAAATCTGAACATTAGTATATGACTCCTTACTTTACTGCGTATTTGGTCTTGAAGAATCTCCTGAAGCATCCCTGTCTCCAAGTCCCGATATATCTGCATCATTATCGCCCATCGGCAATGTGGCTGCATTATGTTCGAGCCCTGATACCGATCCCTGTACCGGCACGGCCGGTCCTGTCACTGCTATGTCAGCCGGTGCCGTATATGAAGGCAGTGACGGAATCCGGACATTAGTTATGGTCTCCGGTTCACTATGTATGGTCGCCGCCTTTGAAGACGCCTGCTGCGTTGCAGATTCCGCCTGCTTCACCGTATACTGTGCAAACGGAAGCTGAGGCAGCCCGGCATGTATTTTCTCCATGTAATCATGCCATATCGTCTTGTTGTCATTTATACTCCTGGTTATCGTCTTAGGCATATCGTAACCGACCCACACACTTGTCGTATAATATCTGCTATATCCGACAAACCACGAATCTTTATTATCGTTGGTAGTTCCTGTCTTACCTGCAACAATTGCATTATCAATTGCCGCTGCCGCACCTGTACCTTCTGATACAACAGTCTGAAGCATATCAGTCATCATACGGCATGCATCCTTCTCATATACTTTTGTGCCACGATCAGACGTATTTACAATCTCCCTGCCATCTATCGTTGTAATCTGTGTTATGCATGTAGGTGTCCTGTATATTCCGTCATTTTCGATAGCCGCATATCCGCCTGCCATCTCTTCTGTTGTAACACCATATGTAAATCCGCCAAGTGCACCGGCTACTCTGTCTTTATCAACAAACACCTTCCTGAAACCTGATTTTATAAGAAATGCTGTTCCCGCCTTAGGCGTTATCTTCTCATATATGCTCCACGCCACCGTATTCTTCGACACTCTCACAGCCTCACGAAGCGTCATATCACCGGAATAATTACGGTCTGCGTTAGCCGGGCCTCCTTCTATCGCCTCATCCGTGACAATTGAATCAGGCGTTGCCCCAAGCTGCAGGTATGGTGTGTATACATTAAGCGGCTTTATTGTTGAACCGGGCTGTCTGTAACTTTGATATGCCCTGTTAAGTGTGTATCCGTCATAGTCCTGCGTACGCCCGCCGACGATTGCTACGACATTGCCTGTCGAATTATCGATGCATGTGGCAGCCCCCTGAAGTGCATACACACCTTCGTCATTTACCTCTGTCTCATCTGCAAGCGCATTATCAACAGCTTCCTGAAGTGCTTTCTGCTTGTCAGTATCTATAGACGTATATATTGTATACCCACCGCCGAACAGCTTCTGCTGGCATGTACTGTAGAACTGGTCATATTTGTCACAGTATGCGTTATAGGCGCTCTCATTCTCAAAATTATTCTGAAAGCTGAAACCATACGCTTTCATCAGACTTTCTGTAGCACACCTTTTGACATAAGTATCAACATAGTTGTTATGATGGTTCTGCTGCTCATTGAGAACTATCTCCTCACCAAGTGCCGTGTGATAACTGACAGTATTCAGCTTTCCGTCCTCATACATCTGCAGCAGCACAAGATTTCTACGCTCAAGCGTACTGTTAATGTTCTTAACCGGATCATATCTGCCCGGACTGTTAGGTATTGCTGCCAGGAATACCATCTCCGACGTTGTAAGTTCTGATACGCCCTTACTGAAATAACCTCTCGCCGCTGCCTCTATTCCATAGTATCCATTGGCAAAATATATATTATTTATATAGAATTCAAGGATCTGCTGCTTGGAATACTTCTTCTCAAGCTCCCTTGCAAGAAACATCTCCGTAATCTTACGGTCCCATGTTACTTCCTGTTTAAGATATACATTACGCGCAAGCTGCTGCGTTATCGTACTTGCTCCCTGCTCTATCTCGTCACTCTTCTGGTTGGCTATTATTGCACGCAATATACTGAAGTAATCTATTCCCTTATGGGAGTAGAACTTCTTATCCTCCGTAACGACAAATGCATCCTTAATAACCTGCGGTATCTCCGAATATGTAACATAATACATATCCTTCGACGCGCGCATTGTAAGAAGCACGCTGCCCTTAGAATCGTAGGCGACCGTAGTCTGCGTCGACTTGAAGTCATCGGCCTTGCTCTTTGCCGCTATAGCCACCGCTTCATTGCGAAGTTTCAATACTTTCATGACTGTCGGCAGTGATATCACCGCTGCAATACATATAATTATTCCTAATACTGCAAGAATAATCCTGCGTATCCTTCTTTTCTTTCTTCTTGTTAACGCCATATAAAACCTCATACTGCTATCTGATGTAGCTTACAAATATATTGCCCCACTGTTCAAATAACTTTGAAGCTTCTCCTATAGTCTGTGTAACTTCCTGTCCTGAAGCGACATCATAGAATGTCACATTCTTTGAATCATATGCCTTTATCACAACATATGAATCTGCGCCATATCTGCCGACAACAGACCGTGATGTCCCGACTATCGAAAGGACGTTGTCAAGGCTTGCGCCCTGCAGGTTAAGTGCAGTAACTCCTGTGGCATTAATTATCTCAAGTGCATTTTTGCCACTGTCAAAGCCCGCCTGTGCATCAGACGACAGACCTGCCATAGACAGCATTATATCAATTCCCCCGGCAAATGTCTGTGAACTTTGTTTGTAGAAAGCATTTATTCCTCCGAGGCTCATGCCCGACGGCTTATATCTTCTCCATACTTCACGCCCCTGTATATCAAGAACATTGCCATACGTTGAGTCTGCTGCTGCAATTGCCTTTTCAAGGGTTACAAAGCTTCCCTGGAACCTTCCGTACCCATACACATAATATCTGCTGTCATTGGCCAACTTCGTGTCAACTCTTATAATCTCTCCCGATGAAAACTGCACCGAAGAAGAAGTCTTCATTGATGCCATGGCCGCAGATTTTACTTTATTGACAAGGTCAATGTAAAGCTCTTTCTTTCTGCTCTGTGTTGCTACGACCTCAACGTACGCTCCTGCATCCTGGACATTCTCCTCGCGGTTGAGAAGCTGGTCGACACTCGTTGTCTCGTAGTCACCGTCTCCGTTCTTA
>ULXR01039299.1_pt1 | contig 10085 bp, 5 predicted proteins | sample 1961511 | NCBI WGS metagenome assembly ULXR01 (sample SAMEA4835844, study PRJEB28245) | human gut metagenome | biome: gut microbiome; material: fecal sample | place: Denmark | collected 2008 | reverse complement strand
TCGATTTCTTTTAAATAATTGAGTTTAGAAACACACTCTAATTTACCTTACTACACCAATTCTTATTTGGTGTCTCAATATAATATTGTGTTGCTCCACCATCTCTATGTTCAACGCCATCATTTTTTGTAGGCGTATCTTGTGGTGCTGCAGTACCCTTTAATGCCAACGTGCCATTTTCGGGCTTGGATTGATATTCTCCGGTCAACGGATTTCCCCAGCTCTCACAAACAGCCAGTTTATTACGAGTTTCATCAATAGACATAGGCTCCTCTGACCACCATGACCCATAACCATAATCGCCTTGTCCCTCGGTGTCATAACCACGACGATACAGTTCTTGAGAGCCATCCATTTGAACAACTTCAATTTTTTGGTCAGTAAAGCCAAGCACGGTCGTTTCATCAACCTTATCAAATCCGATAGAGTTTAACTCTTTCGCAATTTTTTCAGCTTTTTCACGACTGTCAAGCGAAGGGTCTTCGCTAATGTCTGAGATATTCTTGTTCACTTCCGCAATCTTTTTCTCGTCCGGGGCATCCACTTTGCGGTCTAAATCATCTGGTAGTTGTGTGGACTCTGTTTTTTCATTAGACATCTCCGGAGGTCCAGTTGTGGAAGGAGGAGCATCGCTATTATTCTTGTGGTCGCTTTCTTCGTAAGTCTGCTTTGCATCCATGTCCGGTGTTTCTTCCGATACAGGAATAGCATCTTTTACGTCTTGAGCATAATCACGAGCATCTGCTTCGACAGGCTGATTCTGATATTCATAGAAATCATCCTCTGGTCTTACATAGTCATCAAAGTTTTCTTTGAATTGATAATCCTGCTCAGTCTGAGGATTATCTGCTCGTTCATGCTGCCAACAATGTCGAGACTCATGAGCGATAGTATCTGCGGTTTCAGCAGCATCGCCCATATTAAAGCGATTTATGTAAATGGTATTATTGCTCGCTGCGTAACCACCGTAATCGCCAGGGTCTTCATTGTTGTAGTACGCAATGTTGGGCTTGTTTTCAAGCTGGAGATCTTCTGCGATACTATCGCGGAGTTTCTCTACAGCTTGTTCCTTTTCTACTTGCGAAAGGCTATCCCACTTGTTTTGGTCAAATGCACCTAAGTTCTCACGAGTTTCACTACTGATGTCTGACTTGTTTGCAACATCCTCCGGGGCAGTATTGCTTTCCGGTTTCATGTCTGTACTATCAGCAGTAGAGGCATTTGCGTTCTCAGGCAAATTTGCAACTTCAACGGGAATTTCATAACCCAATTCTTGGGCGGCAGCAATTCTATGGCGACCATCGTCGGCAAAGGAATAACTTCCGTCAGCTTGTTGCTCAACTTTAATCATATTCTCCGGGTCAAAGTAGGCGTGAGCCGTATCTTTTAACTCCGGGTCTTGTTTGATTTCATCAAGCGACTTACCACTATCTAATGCCTGCTGAACGTCTGGTATTCTTTCAGCCATACGCATATAGTCTTCCTTGGTGTTGCCGTGGTGATTCCAGAATTGGTCGCTGTCCATGCCTTGTGCGTATGTCATATCAATGTCAGAAGCATTAACCATTACACAGTTATCGGGAAGCTCGGTAGCAGATACATCCTTACCGCTTTCCGGAGAAGGAGTAGATACATCTGTTGTTACTTCCATACCCAAAGACTGTTGTAAATCAGCATTGAGCTTCTGCCATTCTGGGTCTTGGGAATACTCTGAATAATCATCGGGTCCGTAGTTGTGTTCATTCATATAGTCCGCCATGTTAGACATAGCCACTTCGGGAGTAGGGGGAGTAACTTCCATACCCAAAGATTGTTGTAACTCAGAATTGAGCTTGTACCATTCGGGGTCTTTAGAATATTCCGCATAGTCATCGAGACCGTAGTTATGTTCGCTCATGTACTCCGCCATATTATTCATAGCGGTACGATATGCGTCTTCACCTTCGGGGGTATCAGCCTTATTTTCCATTTTTGCATTGGTATCGTCGGGCTGTTCCTCGGTTTGGTCACGAGTATCAGTAGAGTTATCTTCTTTATTGTCCAAAGTGTCAGTCTGAGCTTCGTCGTTATTGTTTTCACCGGTGCGAGAGGCATCGTTTTCAGTATCTACCTCGTTCGTGCTGTTTGCATCTGCAGATTCAGTTTGCTGCTCGATGCCATTTTCTGCAGGATTCCTATTTTCGGATTCTGCGGCATCGTCAACATTCTTATCAGCATTTTCAACATCGGCGTTTTCGGTTTCATCTTCAGCTCGGTCTGCTGCTTCTTGGTTTTCTTCGACAGCTTGTTCTTCTTCCCCTTTATCACGTTCGGATTCGCTGTCGTCTGTGGTTTCATCATCACGATTATCTGAATCCTCGTCAGAGTAATCCTCTAATTCTCCAGGGTCTTCATCTTCATCGTAATCATCATCTTCGTCGGCGTTAGTCTCAGCATCATCGGTTTCACCATCATTGTCCATATCGCCATCGGCTTCGTCGCCGTCAGCGTCGGAGTCGGTATCCTCGGTCTGAGCTTCGCTATCATCCTGTACATCGTCGATGTCGTCACCGTCTTCGGTATCGGATTCGGTATCACTCTCAGTACCATCGGTTTCACCGACGTTGTCCATATCGCCATCGGCTTCGTCGCCGTCAGCGTCGGAGTCGGTGTCCTCGGTCTGAGCTTCGCTATCATCCTGTACATCGTCGATGTCGTCACCGTCTTCGGTGTCGGCTTCGGTATCACTCTCAGTACCATCGGGTTCACCGTCGTTGTCCATATCGCCATCGGCTTCGTCGCTGTCAACGTCGGAGTCGGTGTCCTCGGTTTGAGCTTCGCCGTCATCCTGTACATCGTCGATGTCGTCACCGTCTTCGGTGTCGGCTTCGGTATCACTCTCAGTACCATCGGGTTCACCGTCATTATCCATATCGCCATCGGCTTCGTCGCCGTCAGCATCGGAGTCGGTGTCCTCAGTCTGAGCTTCGCCATCTTCCTGCACATCGTCGGTGCTGTCTTCAAGAGAATCCTCGTCAGAGTAATCTTCTAACTCTCCAGGGTCTTCATCTTCATCGTAATTATCATCTTCGTCGGCGTTAGTCTCAGCATAATCGGTTTCACCATCATTGTCCATATCGCCATCGGCTTCGTCGCTGTCAACGTCGGAGTCGGTGTCCTCAGTTTGAGCTTCGCCGTCATCCTGCACATCGTCGGTACTGTCTTCAAGAGATTCCTCATCAGAGTAATCTTCAGTTTCTCCTAAATCCTCGTCATTTTCTTGGTCATCCCAATCAGACTCGGAGGAGTCATCATCATAGCCATCAGTTTCATCAACCGATTCGTTATTGTCTTCATCCACAGGCGAGTCAGAGGACTCAGTTTCATTCTCTGCGTCTTCATCAATTCCGTCGTTTACATCGTCATCGGAATCATCAAATCCAACACCGTCTTCATCGCCAGAGGATACTTCATCATTTTCATAATCGGCATCATCATATTGTGAATCAGCGTTATCTACATCATCTCCTTCGGAAAAACCCACCTCTTGACTATCATCGGGTTCTTCGTCGGAATCGGATTCCTCATAATCCTCGGCACTATCTTCGGGAGATTCAGTAGTGTCAGTATCTTCATCAAAACCGCCAGATTCGCCTGCTTCTTCGGTTGTAGCTTCTTGTGTAGCCTCAGAAGATTCGCCGCCAGTTTCGGCTACAGAAGTTTCACTCACTTCAGAGCTGCTACTAACTTCGCCACTACCGCCGCCGCTTTCTACGGAGCCACCGCCGCCACCTTCAATTTCTGACATTACTTACACCTCCTTGTTGTTTACTTTGCTTTTTTGCTTGTCACGGGCTTCTTTTAACCATTGACCATCGTCCGTGGGACCGTCATCAAATCCCACTCCGCCACATATAAGGTCAACTTCAATTTGAGTATCTATTGCAGTTTCGCCTCCTGTTTGACCAAGCGGTTCAACAGAAAGTTGTTCAAGGCGTTTCATGTTCGTCCTCCTTATCTGTAGCAGTAATCGGGCTGAACGAAAAACGTAAGTTGTTCCGGTACTCCGCCATAGCGGAATGTGGGAACGGAAATATGCTTACAACGATTGGCTGCTCGCTGGATGCTGTCTGTTAAACAACCGTTTATCTCTCGTTCCAAAATACTTCCTCTTACAACACGGAACGTAATAAATTCTTCTTCCATCTGGAGACTGTTGTACAGCATACTTTCCAACTGAGCCTTACTATCAAGTAAAGCATTGTTTACTCGGAAATAGTTATATGGAGAAGATGGACATTCGGGATAATGCTTTCTGTTCCAAGTGTGGTCTTTGGCGATTTCTTCATCGCTTAAATTCATATAACCGTAATTTGGAACAGCAGAGGAATCTGAGTATTGGTTATCCCATGTAACATCAACGTGGTGGTAGTAGCCGTTTATCTTTACGATATTCCATGCGTGAGGACCGACACCGATTGAGCTGCTACCTTTACCGGAAACGACCCAACACTCTAACCCAATCTTGTCGCATAAGAATTTAAAGGCTTTTGCGAAGCCCTCGCAAACACACTTGTTTTTCAAAAGTGCACCAATTATGTTATGAGCTTCTGCGATATTACGTTCATTAGGCCTATGGCTGGTTGCAGCAACAGTATCGTACTCTAAATTGCTTTTAAGGTAGTCGTGTAGAGAACGAACCTTATCATAATCAGATTGATGGTCGTTGATATGCTCACTAATAATTGTCTGAGCAGCAGCATCTAATTGATTACAAATCTTCACAGATTCAGCAGGAGAGTATAGATAGACAGGCATTATGTCTCTCCGCATCAAACTCGACATGACACGGAACTCTTGACCTACATAGAAAATCTCTGGATGTTCATTCAAAACTTCAATAGCCAACTCAGCCGCCGGAATCGAACCGGTTACAGGAAAGCTTCTTCCTCTATTTTGAAAGCATTGGAGGGCAGCATCATATATCCGTTTATTAGCCCCCAAGTTGTTGTAATACACGCTCTGCACTCAGCTCACCTCCAATCTGTAAATTACCAAAACTTTTTGCTTTTCTTTACCGAGACCTTTAATTCTCGGCTCACAGAACCACTTTGGTTCTTAATATAAATCTTGCACTCACCCAAACCTCTGCCTAATACATAACCGCCTCGGTACTCAGCTACATTTTTATCACTACTTACAGCTCTCAAAAAATCCTTGCCGTAAGCATTTTCGGGAACAAGTTGATATTTCCATTCTTTCTGCTCGCCAACACCAAGTTCAAGAAAACTGCAAGGACAAATAATGTCTTCAATTTCCGGTTGTACTTCAAGAGAGATAGTTCTTGAAACCTCCTGGGTATATGCAGTTATGCAACAACGTCCACAATCTATTGCATTAATAACACCGGAAGAAAAATCCACAGTTGCTACCGAATGGTCATCACAGCTCCAGCGAATTTCATCTTTGTTTTCGGCGTTTTCGGGAACGATTGCTAATGTTAATTCGCTTGTTCCACCTACCGGCATATAAAGAGCAGAGGGGAACAGCGTAATGTCAGTTATTAAGTTACGTTGCCGAACCTTTATGACTTCTGTTGCAACCGGATATGGGTCATCCCCGACATACACGGCTATTTCAGCCGTACCCGCAGCACGAGGATACAAGGTACAACCATCAACATCCACGATGTCACTTGAATCTGTTACAACTCGCAAAGCAACATCACTATCGGCGGGAAAAATATGTACATCCAGTTCTACGGTACGTCCAACATCACAAACTTGCGGAAGTGTAACAGTACACATAGGCGATGCTTGACATACAAGCTCCAAATCTTCCTTTTCGCTCTCTGTTAAGAACTCTTTTTCATGAGCAGGAAAGTTGTAGCTTAACTGAGAAAGGAACGGACACAATGCTTCTTCTTCGATGATTCCTAAAAGAAGCTTTCCGATGTCATCGGGGTCAACACTGAAATATAGTTTGGTTCCTTGCCGTTTTATAAAACGTGTTTCAGTTCCCATTACTAAAGCGTATATAGGAGCATCAATATATAATTTGATGTAGTCATCCTCACTTCCGCATAAAGCAATAACAACAGGGGCATCATAAGGAAGCTCGTCATTGGCATCAAAAGTCTTTATCTCAACAGTTGTCAAAGGGCAATCTGTCCAAGTGATACCGTCATCTGAAACGTCTTCAAATATGCCTTGCTCCTCCAAAACTTCATAAACAGCTGTAGTCATTTCATCGTTATTACTTACATTAACGACCGGAACGATTATGCTTTCATCAGCTTCTTCTCCGCCCAACATTTCCAATTTGTCGAGTCTTTCATATACGTTTGCATCCATCGGCAAGGCTTGGCTCACAAAGGAAATGCAATGAGAGTTTCTGTGTGCCAGTTCCTCTAACCATTCACAGGTAAACTCATTTGATACACAAATCATCTCGTAGTCAGAATTTACCTCACGGTAAAGTTCTGCAAACAAACAATCAGACCATTTTTCGAGCCTTTGATGCTGAAAACTCATCAAGGAACTATATGGAGATAATTTTTTGCCATTTACTGATATTTTAAGTTCGGGCAAAAACGGGTTATAAAATACAACTACTTGATTCATTTATTGCCTCTCGCTTTTCCATAGATTCCCTCGTAAATCAACTGGTATTTGTTGTAGTTGATTTCTTCAACACGTTTATTGAGAAGTAGGTATCGAAGCACTCTGTTCTTGATGTTTTCATCAGTTAAAAGAACGTAGCTATCGAGATGGTCATAGACACGGCTGTGCCAATTTTTGATTGAAGCCATATCCTTTTTGTCGATGCAATCACGAGTGATTTTAGGCTCGTTCTTATAATCTTTTGCAAAGCGAATCGGTAGAGCTTCAAAGAGACCATTACAACCGATAAATTCTGCCAGTTTTGTGGCAAAACTACCATTAACAGGAGCTTCACGTTCAAAACACGAGTACCAATCAACCATCGACTGAACAATGTCCTGCTTCTTGGAAGCGTTTATATTGGAATTGTTTATGATTTCCAACAAGTCATCCAACTGGAAACCTTCTTCCGTAGCAAGTCCTGTTTCATACTGGAAGACAAGCTCAACTGCCAACTGTCCTTTTATCACAGCAAGAGCGTAATCATCTGTGATAAGGTCGGTCTGATGATATTGTTCTTCGCTCTTGTCAATTTGAGTTAAAACAGCTTCGACCCAGTTGTTCTGATATACAACTGCAACACCCATAGGGAATCTGGATATTTCTCTAATTTGACTATCATTAAGTCCCATAGAAAGACCTGCGATTTTGCAGTCTTCATAATCAGGAAGCCTCATAATGATTTTTGTGTTTGTGTTTTTTACAGCAGACACATCAACTGCTGTGGGAGACTGGTCAACGATAATAAAACCTTCTCCGTATGTACGCATTTCTGCAATGGCAGAACTAATCATTTCTACGGATTTCGCCTGCACATTTGAGCCTTCGCTACCGCCAGTAGGGCTGCGTTTCAAAATGTTGTGTGCTTCTTCCATTACGGTCACATGGCGAAGCGGTTGATTTTCTTCGCTTGTACACATACGGTACTCATTTAATTTAAGTATCAGCACACCCATCAGTAAGCTCTTAGTTTCCAAAGAAGATACTCGGCTAAGGTCAACGATAGTGTTTTGGTCAAACAGATATTCTTCATCAATATCATTTACACTACATAAAACTTGACCGGAAATACCGTTAGTAAGAGACTTAACTCTCGTTACAAGTGCTCCGGTATAGTCGCCCTTGGAATCTGACGAGTACGAGGAAGAATTGATAATTTCGGGCAATGCTTCCAAAACATCATTAAATGTCGGGAACTTGCTATGACCGTTAGGAATGTATATGGAGTTTTCCAAATCCCAACCGCATTTTACATACGCTCTCTCAAATGATTCTTTGAGAATAGCGGGCATTGCTGCGTATAGCGGCCAACAAGCGTTAAATATTTCAATCAATCTGTCAAGGTGTTCAAGGACGTGTATTCCTTGATTGAATCTAAACGGATTGATGTGAAGCATCGAGTAATATCGAGGGTTGGTGCAATAAACACGGATTCCGGGCAGCTTGCCGTAGTAACGCTTATATTCGCCCTTGGCAGGTTCAACCACCAAAAAAGGAATCTTGTGTTCAATCATTTCATCCAAAATACGATACGTTGTATTGGATTTACCGGAGCCAGTAGAGCCGGTGATAAAGCAGTGCGAGCGAAAACTTTCAAGGTCAAGCTCAACTCTTGCAGTTTCCTTTTCTCCCATGTGGTAAACCTGTCCAAGCTCAACTTTCTTACCACGGGGAGCACCGCTTGAAAATCTAACATTACGTCCAAACTCTGCCATATTGAGGACAGTTACACCCGGTACGGAGTGATGAGGAAGTCCCATAATATATGGCATTTCGTTACCGCTTATCAAACTGCAAGGATTTACCGTCTGACTTTCAACCTCGAAGAATTGGTCATCGCCAGGGATGGAGAAACGAGGATGAATACAGTAACGCAGGTATTCTAAGAGAGCTGGCGTATTTTCTGTGTTGTCTTGTTTCCAAACATTGACATAAGAGTTTTCAACGCCAGAATCAAAACCCGCCATTAAAGCCTTATATGTACTTGCTGCAACAACGGAGGTTTGCACGTTTTCCGAAACAAAATAACAAGCAATATCCCACAAACCAAATGCTTCACAATTTTTAATGCGAGCAAGATGCTGGTCGATTTTTTCAAGGATGTATTTAACAAACTTATTCTCGCTTGTTACGGTAATAGTGCGGCTATCTCCAGTTGTGTCTGTATTGGTCTCAGTTATAGTTTCACCTTTTGTTTCGGAAGTTCCACGGGTAACTGCACTCGCCCAGGAACTACCAGAGCTATAGCCGGTGGAGGTACTGTTATTAAAGCCGATTCCCAAAAAGCCAAACGAGGTTCCGTGACTACGAGAAGTAGAACGGCTGTTAAAATGGCTTGTTGTATCAGTAAGGCTATCATTGAGCGTTTTGGAAAAATTCTCGCTCATACCTTTAGAAACCGCCTTGCTGTAGTTCTCGCCATAAGAGAGCTGAGTCGAAGCGAAAGGAGAGAGACCGGAATAAATCTTCTGTAATCCTCGCTTGCGTTGTTCAAGAATTTCTTTATCCAAAGGTTCGGCAATAAATACTGCGGTATATTCCGAGCCTTTCATGGTATCAATGAATTTCTCGATACCTTGTACAAAGCGTTCTTTGTCTTCGTCTCTTGTGGAAGGAACGATAGACACCGAAGAAATATTCTGACGAGTGCCAAAACGTCCACTCTTATTTATTGAACCTAATACTTTTTGAACCTCCTCTTGGGGGATTGCTTGTATCTGGCTACCTGCGAAATTACCTTTGAAGCTCTTTTCCAAAATAGCTTCTGCAGTAGAAGTATTATCAACGGAACGCACACCGATATAAAAACCGAGTGCGTTTCTCGTACTTTTAATCACAAGGAGACCTGCGGCTTGAATATTGAAGAATGCACTATAAACGCTAATAAGTTTGTCGTTCGCATTTTCGTCAACATCATAGACGATGCGTTCGATTTGATACAAACGAATATACTCATCGGACTTTTCTTCTTCATCAAGCTCCACCAACGGATAACGGTCCAGATTGATTAAATAATTCTTATTTACGAAAGCATCAGCATACAGCATACCTTTTTCCAAAGCAGCATTAGCCTGTGCCTCATCTAACATAAGTTCAAATTTCTCGTTTCCCATTAGTGTCCTCCTGTCGCACATTGCTGTGCTGTATATGATAATTTGAACCGCTATCTACTTTTTCAAGAAGCGGTTTCAAAGTAGATTTTCTTATTTTCCAACGCCACTTAACGACTTCAATACCTCATCGTTGCTGATTGAATTGCATCTGGCGTATTCCATCATAACCATCGCACGAATGGCTCCCTTTACCTGCTCGTCTAAATGTTCAATGATTTCCTCAGACTTTTTTCCAAGAAAGGAGCTTATTTCAAAGTCAGAATAATCAACCCCATCGTTAAAGCGAATAACTATAGTGTGTTTCCAAAGTCATCAGCAGGCGAAATTATGC
>ULXR01016686.1_pt1 | contig 10089 bp, 10 predicted proteins | sample 1961511 | NCBI WGS metagenome assembly ULXR01 (sample SAMEA4835844, study PRJEB28245) | human gut metagenome | biome: gut microbiome; material: fecal sample | place: Denmark | collected 2008 | reverse complement strand
GGGGGGGGGGTACAGCGTTTACGCTGTATCGACGGTTCTCTCAAACGAAATCTGGTTTGTGATCGGTATGAGCATTTGCTCGTTTAATGTGCAACTAAAGGGTAGAAAAATACAAGGAACAATATTCGGGTTGCTGTTTGTAATTCTGAGCATTGTGGTGTATACAGCAAAAATTAGCGGTAGTGCAATCTCTTTTGCAATAGGATTATTGGCTTGCGTTGCTGTTATCATGATGGTGGCAGGCTTTGAGGAAAAGTTCGGAAGAGGCATGAAATTACTTGCGAAATACACAATGCCGATTTTTCTGATGCACACATTGTTCGCAGCACCGCTGAGATCTATCCTGATGAAGATCGGCATTGAAAATGCTGTGATTCATGTAGTACTGGGGCTTGTAATTAGCTTTGCAGGTCCGATTATTGCAGCTTGGATTATGAAGAAAACGAAGTGGTTGGAGTTCTTCCTGTATCCGAATAAATTTGTGAAAGTGAATGTAATACTGCTCAATAAGGCATCAAAAAAATATCTATAGGAAAAAGTGGGAAAATAAAATGTTGAATAAAAAGGTGACAGTTGTATTACCTATATATAATGTTGAAAAATATTTAGATAGAAGTGTTAAAAGCATAGTTGAGCAAACATATACCAATTTGGAAATTATTTTGGTGGATGATGGGTCACCTGATATGTGTCCACAAATGTGCGATGAATGGGCAAGAAAAGATAAGCGTATCAAAGTGATTCACAAAAAAAATGCAGGACTTGGTATGGCGCGTAATACAGGGATAGATAATGCTTCAGGAGATTATATATGTTTCTTTGACAGCGATGATTATGTTGCTATAAATACAATAGAGAAGACACTTACATCAATTGAAAGAAATAATGCGGATGTTGCTATTTTTGGATTTCATGATATCGATATGAATGGTAATGTAATGCAAACGTTTATTCCTAATACACCAAAAGAGGTTTATACAGGTCGGGATATTCAAAACAAACTATTGCCTAATATGATATCTTTAAATGAAATGAATCTAATGTGCAGTGCATGTATGATGATGTTCTCGATGCAGTTGATTAGAAAAAGTAAATGGCACTTTGTTTCTGAACGAGAAATTATTTCTGAAGATGTTTATTCATTAATTGATTTATATGCGTATGTGGAAACGGCAAATGTGGTTCCAGAGGCTTTTTATAGTTATTGCAGAAATGAAGGGTCATTAACAAGAAAATATCGGGAAGATCGCTTTGAAAAAATAAAGACATATTATAATAAATGCACAGAAATGTGTAAAAAGCATGGATACAACAAGAATGTTTTACAGCAAGTAGGGGATACATATTTCTCCTATACAATTGGAGCACTTAAGCAAATTGTAATGTCGTCAATGGCACTAGGAGAAAAATATAAAAAAGTTTCAATGATAGTGTTAGATTCACATTTACAAAATACGATACGTGAAGTAGATATAAAAAAAGGAAGCAAAGCAAGAAAAATTTTGATGGATGCAATGAAACATAAGAATTGTATAATAGCATTTATCTTAATTGAATTGGGATGCATTAAGAATGGTATATAGTATGGCAGAAAATTTTTTTAAAGTGAAATATAAAGATATCTTATATTGGATATTATTTATTAGTCTTTTCCAAGGTATGATATCTAATTATTTGGGGTTTAGCCAAGTTACGTATATATGTGATTTCCTATTAATTGTGCTATTGGTTGCAAAGCTATCATCTAATAAACGATATCTATTAATCAATAAGCGTGTAGAAGTTATTCCCATATATTGTTTTATTCTATTTGTTATAATTGGTTGGATCTTTAATCCAGCACCGATTGCAATGGCAGTATGGGGAGTGCGTAATTACGGTAGATTTTTCTTGTATTTTGTTCTATCTATTAGTATTCTCAATGCAGAAGATGCAGATAAAATGGAAGATATGTTTGTTAGAGTTTTTCCAATCCATATTAGTGTTATTGCATTCCAATATATTGTGGAAGGATTAAATCAAGACAGATTAAGTGGAATTTTTGGAAAAGAGACAGGCGGAAATGGCGGTCTGATGATCTATTTGGCTATAATGTTGTGCATTATTATGGCTAGATATGAATATAAAAGAATATCCTTACCAAAGTTTATTATATATTTGTTGTTAATTTTGATTAATGCTGCGCTGTCAGAGCTTAAATTTTTATTTATTGTCGCTGTAATTCTACTGATATGGTATCTGTTAATGTCGAAAAGAAAAGGGCGCGGAATGATACTAGCGTTAGCATTCTTTATTTTATTATATATTGGCATTCAAATTTTTTATGCCACATTTCCGGAATATGCTAATTTCCTTGACATTGATAATATTCTAAACCAAGTATCGGCTCAGGAAGTTTACGCATCTCAATTTGACGTTGGTAGAACATCTGTATTTACGAAACTTTCACCTATCATAGAAAGATGGGCAGGAAAAGACGCATTGTGGATTGGAATCGGACTTGGAAATGCTGATTATTCTTCAGCAATGAGTTTTTTAAATAGTGCGTTTTACAATGCATATGAGAAAATTCATTATACTTGGCTGTCACTAGGATATTTATTTGTAGAAACGGGTTATTTAGGCACTATAGCGTATACTTCTTTCTTTGTTGTAATGGAAATCTGTTCAATAATAAGATATCAAAGAAAGACGACATATCAAAATTTGATTGGAACTTTTTTCCCACTTATTTGTTTAATATTGTTAGTTTATAACTCGACGCTAAGATCCAATTTTGCTTATATGATTTTTGCGGTTTTATCGTGGAATATTGTTTCCTCAAAGATGAACTATAGTTTGGAGGAGTAAAATGATAAGAAATTTGCTTAGGAAAATACTATATGGGAAAAAGGCAACATCAGAGTCTTATATTACATATCTCCGCAGCTTGGGAATGAGGATTGGTGAGGAGACCACAATATATGTTCCAACTAAGACACAAATTGATACTACACGCCCATGGATGGTTGCAATTGGAAATAATGTGAAGATTACAGAAGGCGTTACCATTCTTACTCATGGCTTTGACTGGTCTGTATTGAAAGGTGTCTATGGAGACATTCTGGGATCGGGGGGGGGGGCGTGGCAATTGGCAACAATGTTTTTATCGGTATGAAGTCCACAATCCTAAAAGGTGTTCATATAGGTAATAATGTTATCATCGGAGCAAATTCCCTCGTTAACAAAGATATTCCAGATAACTGTGTGGCAGCAGGAAATCCCTGTAAAGTTATTATGGGACTAGAGGAATATCACGAAAAACGTAAAGCGGCACAAGTAGCAGAAGCAAAAGAACTTGTCCAATTGTACCGGGATCGTTATGGAAGAGAGCCAGATGAAAAAGCACTTCATGAGTTTTTCTGGCTCTTCACAGATGGAGATGATGAACTTCCAGCGTGCTGGGAAAGCATGATGGAACTCGGTGGAAATTACGAATATACAAAAGAACAGCTTAAGAAAAACAATAAGAAATTCAAAAATATGGATGAATTTCTAAAACAAATTTGATGATAAAGTGTGTATAGAATGAAGGAGGATTGTGGAAATGAAAGTGTGTATCTTGTCAATGCAACAGATTGATAATATGGGGTCCTTACTTCAATCTTATGCACTGAAAACGACAATTGAAAAACTAGGTAATGAAGTAGAGTTTATAGCCATTAAAAAAAGAGATGAGGACTATAAGCTCTTGGGAAATTACAAACAAGAATATCACGAAGAACGTGAGAAAGACGGTCTTCTAGGAAAAATTAGTAAGATCGATCGCTACACGATAAACCGTTTAAAAATCAAAAGAAAAAGCGTAGAGCAAGGGCTTGCTTTTGATGAATTTCGTAAAGAGCATTTAAATATTGATAAAAAAAGTCATCACTATGATCTTTGCGTAATTGGCAGTGATGAAGTGTTTAACTGTTTGAATTCAGGCGCTTGGGGATTCACATCGCAGTTGTTTGGTAATGTTCCAGAGGCAAACAAGGTGATTACTTATGCGGCCTCCTGTGGTTCTACAAAATATGAGGAACTTCCAGAAAAGGTTGCCAAAAAAATCAGGAAAACATTTGAAAATGTTTTAGCTTTTTCGGTGAGAGATGAGAATACACACAAATTTGTTGGAAAACTGACAGATAAGTCAGTTAACGACAATTTGGATCCTGTGTTGATATATAATTTTGACTACGAGGTGGAACAGGCAACTTTGCCTAAAATGCCAAAACATTATTGTGTGGTTTACTCCTATTATAACCGAATTCACACGGCAGAAGAGATTGATGCAATAAAAAAATTTTGCAAAAGGCATGAACTAACACCGATTGCAATTGGTGCACCACAGTTCTGGATTAAAGATTATATTGTATGTTCACCATTTCAGTGCCTAAAGATCTTTAAAGAGTCAGATTTTGTAATTACGGATACATTTCATGGTACAATTTTTGCTTCAAAATATGCAGATAAATTTGCAGTGTTGGCAAGGGCCAGCAATAAAAATAAACTGTTGGATTTGGTTGGAAAAATTGAAATGAAAGATCACTTGATGAGTAATCTTTCAGAACTGGAAGAAAAATATGCTCTTTTGAAAAACAAGGAAAACTTTAATTCCATTGTTGAAGAAGAAACACAAAGAACCATACAGTATTTGAAGAGTAATGTATAAATAGAATGGATAAACAGATGGCAAAATATTTATTTATTGGAGGGACAGATGGAAATACAGGACCTTCCAATGTAAACAAGGGAATAGTAGCGAATTTGGCAAGCAGCTTTTATGTAGTAGATAGCAAGAATAGAGTGGCAAAGTATTTGAGCGCTTTTATTAATACATTTCGATGTGAAGTTGTTATTGTATCTGGAATGTCAAAGGTAGGCGTATATGCTATTAAGTTGGCAAAGCTACTGAACAAAAAAACAATTTATATAATGCACGGCTGCTATGAAATCGAGACTGCATTAAATGAAGCTGTGGTAGATGCTAATAGTGTTCAAATGGAACAGTACATCCTACACAATGTGGATTTGCTTCTGCCGGTATCAGAGCGTTATAGTCAATTGATTCAAGAAAAATATCCGTTTTGCAAGGGGAAAACGGCGTATCTACATAATGGTGTCGAAAAAGCAGAATTTGATTATAGACGAGATGTTCGGGAAAAGGGTCGAATCATAGCTGTAGGTGGAGATCGAAAGCTAAAAAATAATGTGGTTGTTGCCAGCGCTGTGGCAAAGCTGGATAGTAGTAAGAAATTGATAGTTTATGGACATCTTTATCATCCAGATGATTTACCCCAAGGCGACAATATAGAGTTTAAAGGACTGGTTCCGCAGAAGCAACTTTATGCTGAAATGAAAAAAAGCGAATTGTATGTTTTGAATTCAGTCTATGAACCTTTTGCTCTTTCTGTTTTTGACGCTCTACTGTGCGGATGTAGCATTCTTGTGACAAATGTGGCTGGTGCGCTAGAGTTGTTGAATGTCACCGAACATGATGTGATTTATGATCCGATGGATGAAGATGAGATTGCCGAAAAAATTGATTATTTACTTCAGCATCCTAACAATGAACGATTAATGAAAAATTTGGATTTTGAAAAAATCTCCTATAAAGCGGAAGTTGAAAGACTGGAGCAGTTTTGTAAAAAGATAAGTGAAAAGCAGGAGCTAATTAAGTGATGAGAACTGTATGTAAACAGAATTCTTGCACAGGCTGCATGGCTTGCGTAGGAAAATGTAAAAGAGAAGCCATATCTATTCAGGACAGTTTTTCGGCATATAATGCGGTTATTGATGAAGGAAAATGTGTGAATTGTGGAGCCTGTGAGCGAGTTTGCCCAAACAACCACAAAGTGAACCTGAACGAACCTATTTATTGGAAAGAAGGCTGGGCATCGGATGATGTTAGGATAATAGCATCTTCCGGTGGTGCCGCATCTGCGATGATGGGGCGTTTTGTTGATGATGGTGGATATGTTGCAGCCTGCTTGTTCAGAAATGGAGAATTCTTCTTTGACATAACGAATAAAAAAGATGAACTGATTCGTTTTGCAGGTTCAAAGTATGTGAAGAGCAATCCAGTTGGTATTTATGACAAAGTTGTCGAAAAACTCAAAAATGGAAAAAAGGTACTGTTTATTGGCTTGCCTTGTCAGGTGGCGGCAATAAAAAATTATACGATAACGATGCCAGCAGGGATAGGCGAAAATCTTTATACTGTAGATTTAATCTGTCACGGAACGCCTTCGCCGAAAATTTTGAGTCTTGCATTGCGTGAAAAAGGTATTAATATCAAGCAGCTAAGAGATATTCGATTCAGAAATAAAACAAATTTTGGGTTGTCTTCACAAAATGGAGATAATGGGTATAAAACAATAACGCCGATGGGTGTTCAGGATATGTACACATATGCATTCCTTACGTCTCTAGACTACACTGAAAATTGTTATTTCTGTCAGTATGCAACATTAGGCAGAGTATCAGATGTTACAATTGGAGATTCTTGGGGAAGCAATCAACCGGATAGTGAGCAGGGAAAAGGAATTTCTTTGATTTTATGCCAAACGAATAAGGGCATGACACTGATTCAAAACTCCGGAATGACATTAGAAAAAGTAGACGTTGAAAAGGCAATAGAGGCGAACCATCAATTGAGACATCCTTCTATTGCTCCAGAAACTCGTGAAGTTTTCTTTGGAAATTTGGGCAAAGGATTTTATAAAGCCGTTTCTAAGTGTGCACCTAAAGTATATTATAAGCAGAAATTAAAAGAAAATCTAATAAAACTCAAAATTATTCGGGGGGGGGGCAAACCCAATAGAGTATAAAATCAGCTTTCGCTGATAACAGTATATGACTCTATTGTTTGCTGACAGAATATGAATGTGCTATATCTTAATGGAGGAAATGATGGCAGAACAATTGCCATGTAGATGAAATAATGCAGAAATCATTGGCAAAAAATTCAATATATAATATCGTATATACTGTTGCAAATATTCTGTTTCCATTTGTAACATCAATATATGTATCGAGAATCCTTCTCCCGGTTGGTGTTGGTAAGGTTGCATCCGCACAGAATATTGCGTCTTATTTTGTGACGATTGCTGCTTTGGGACTTCCATCCTATGGCGTAAGAGAGTTCGCGAAAGTTAGAGAAAATAAGTGTGAAAGTAATAAGTTATTTACAGAACTTCTATTACTGAACATTGTGTCTACGACATTGGCAGTAATCGGTTTCTTTGGCCTTGTTTTTATAAATGCAGGTTTTCACGGTGAATGGGCACTGTATGTTGCCTGTGGATTGGCTGTTTTTTTCAACTATCTGAACATTGACTGGATGTATAAGGGCTTAGAAGAATACGGTTATATTACAGGAAGAAGTTTGTTAATAAAGGGAATCTCCCTTGTTGCACTTTTTTTGTTTGTTAAAACTCGGCATGATTATGTTGCGTATGCGTTGATCTCCAGTCTTGCAACGGGTGGAAATTATATATTCAATGTTATTCATGCCAAAAAATTTGTTAGACTTGACTTTTCTGGCATAAAGATTCAAAAGCACATAAAACCGGTTTTGCTAATTGCTTGTATTATATTTTTGTCAAGTATTTATAATAAAATTGATGTGACAATGTTGAACATGATGGCAACGGATGAGTCGGTAGGCTTTTATTCGTATGCGCAAAAGACTATCAACATGGTACTAACTATGGCGAATGCAGTTACAGCAGCACTGCTCCCACGCTTGAGTTACTATTACGACAACGATAAGGAAGGCTTTTACCGATTACTAGATAAGGGATTCCAAATCTTATGCGTGATGGCACTTCCATTGGCTGCTGGTATGGCTTTGGTGGCATCTCAAACTGTTCAATTCCTTTACGGTGAGGCATTTGCACCGGCTGCTCTGACAATACAGTTGATGTGCCCGCTGATTTTAATTAAAGGGTTTGGCGATTTATTTTGCTATCAGCTTGTCTATAGCACCAAAAGCGAAAAAATTATTCTTCCAGCAGCAGCTTCTGCATCGGTGATTAATGTTATTACAAACGCTGTGCTGATTCCAACATTGTTGCAAAATGGTGCAGTAATAGCTTCTGTATTGAGCGAATTGGTTACCAACGCAATCCAGTTTATTTACATGAAAAAGAAAGTGCATTTTAGCATTAATGGAAAAGCACTTGTAACAGGACTTTTCAGTACAGCAATAATGTCTGTATGCGTACTTATACTTATGCAATTAAGATTACCGAATACAGTCGGCCTTTTTGTTGAAGTGGCCTGTGGAGCTGTTGTATATATTGCTGTGAATATGGTAATGCGGAATGCGCTGATGTTTGAAATTATCAATAAAGTAAAGAAAAAACTTTTGCATAAGAACTAAGAAAATTCTCAATGCGGGGGTATTGCAATTTATGAAGGGGAAAATGCAGTGGAAAATATAAAGGAGAAAAAAGCAGATTCAGATTATAAGTTGATTGATTTGCTGAAATTTATCTGTGCGTTTTTAGTGATTGGAATACATACCAGACCATTTCAGACGAGTAACAATCTTTTGGATAAGTTTTTTTACTACGACATTTCTAATTATGCGGTGCCCTTCTTTTATGCGTGCACGGGATATTTTTTAATTGCTAAATCATCGAATGAAAACATGCATGCGAAATTGATATTTCGCTGTAAAAAGATTTTACGTATTTATTTGATGTGGTCTGCCATCTATCTTCCGTTAACTATAAGCGGATGGATAATTGAGGGTGGCCTAAATCCGGCCTACTTGATTCAATGCTTGCGAAACTTTGTTTTTGTTGGTGATAATTTTTATTCGTGGACGTTGTGGTATTTGAATGGCTTGATTTTTGCGTTGCTCTTGATTGATATTCTGCTAAGAAAATTTTCAGTTAAACAAATTGCTAACATTGGAGCGTTTGTATATCTGATCGGGATTGGGTTGACGATGCTAAATGGTCATTTGGAGAGTTTGCCTCTATTTTTGGAAAAACCAATTGAGTTGTACTTCTCTCTATTTGTGACCACGAGGAATGGTCTATTCCAGTCGCTTGTGTTTGTAGCGTTTGGAATGTTGATAGCTGAAATAGAGCATGCAGATGGATTGAATTTGTCCATAAAAAAAGGATTACTTACCAGCTGTATCTACATGGTAAAAGTTGGCGTTAGTTTAATCGGGGGGGGGGCAGTACTTCTCAAAGATGTTGGATTTGCCGACGTTTTACTTCTTGTTTGAGTTGGTAATATATGCATGCAAAATAGTGAACTTTAGAGGTTCGTTTTATAAACAACTAAGGGGTATGAGTGAAACAATTTATTTTGTACACATGTATTTCGTGGCATTTTGTTCGCTTGTGCTTTATAAAGGGAACTACCACAATTTTAAGTCATATTTTATTTGTGCAGGTGGAGCAACTATAATTGCACTACTTCGTCAAATTTATAAAAACAAAAAAGAGGTAACAAAAAATGGCTAAATATTTTGGAACAGACGGCTTCCGTGGTGAAGCCGGAATTACATTAACCGCGGATCACGCCTACAAAGTTGGCCGCTTCTTAGGATGGTACTATAATGCGCTGCGTGAACGCAACGGTGACACCAATCCTGCTCGTATCGTCATCGGCAAGGACACTCGTCGTAGCTCCTATATGTTTGAGTACAGTCTGGTCGCTGGTCTGACCGCTTCTGGTGCAGATGCTTATCTGCTCCATGTCACCACCACTCCGTCTGTGGCTTACATTGCGCGTGTGGATGACTTTGACTGTGGCATCATGATTTCCGCCAGCCACAACCCGTACTACGACAATGGCATCAAGCTGATCGACTGCTATGGTGAGAAAATGCCGGAAGAGACTCTGCTGCTGGTGGAGGATTACATCGACGGCAAGCTCCATGTGTTCGACAAGGACTGGCCGGAACTGCCTTTTGCTCATCGTGAGCATATTGGCTGTACTGTTGACTATGTGGCAGGCCGTAACCGTTACATGGGCTACTTGATTTCTTTGGGTATCTACTCTTTTAAGGGCGTTAAGGCTGGTCTGGATTGCGCCAACGGC
>ULXR01049092.1_pt1 | contig 10177 bp, 8 predicted proteins | sample 1961511 | NCBI WGS metagenome assembly ULXR01 (sample SAMEA4835844, study PRJEB28245) | human gut metagenome | biome: gut microbiome; material: fecal sample | place: Denmark | collected 2008 | reverse complement strand
TTGAATGACTTTTTTTTCTGTGGTATTTTACCTGCCCCCGCAGTTGTTTTCTTAGCCACCTCTCATACCTCCTGTTAACTGTGATTACATAACCCGGATAAACTGTGCATATGCCATCATCATGATACCCATAGACACATCATCCTTTTGATCAAATGGTTCATCTATTGCACCATCAATAAGTGTTCGTCCTGTTTCCAAATACTTTTCAGGATTTAATATCCCTATATTGCATGCCTTTAAAATTGCATATCCCATGCATACTTTCTGCATCTTTGCATCTCCACCCAGTGGAATGCACTTGATGGTCTTTTTAAAAATCTCCTGCAGAGATTTGTAATGTTCAAATATCTCTATACTCATGTGATCCAATACATCGATCAGAGCCATCACATACCAGATTGCGTCTTTCCCACTTCTCATCTCTGTAAGCTGGTTTACAATATCATTGTATCCTGCCTTATTATGGTATCTGGTCTCATATTCCATGTAAAACGGAAGCACTTCATACAAATGCTGTCCTGTCATGAGCTTTTTATGATCCCCTTCTTCACACAGGCTGCCTTCTGCAGTCCTTGACAATCCCATCAGATCGTCTTTCATTCTTTCAATATACTCTTTGTACTTCTCCTCACCGGTCTTTTCATATGCAAAAATCCATGCAGATCCGGCGTTTATTTTCTTTGTCACATCTGTCTTTGAAAAGGCGTTCTCCCATTCCTCTGACATTTTTTCTACATATTGCAGAATAAACTTCTGATACCTTTCATCCTGTGTGGCTGCATACATCTGTCTGCACCCATTTAACAGGCAGCCGATATCTGTTCTTCCCTTCCATTCGGTATTTTCCAGATATACACCGATCGTTTTATCAAAATCCATATTAACACCATTTTTAAAACAGGGCTGCTGTCTTTGCAGCAGCCCCAGAAGAATCTATATCTCTTTTAATTACTGTGCAATAACTCCTGTAATACCATCGATCAATACATCTGCTGCTTCATCAGCTGTGTAATCACCATAGCTTAATCCTGCCATTGCATCATAGTAAACACCATCAGAACCTTTTAACTGGGAATCCTCAAAGTATGGATCCAGGCTGTTGCTTACCCATGCAAGAACTTTTCCGTTTGCTTCTACAACTGTCTCATTTAATAATCCGGCATCATTTGCTGCTGTAAGAGCAGATTTAGAAACCGGGATACCTCTTTCAGAAGCTAAGATCTGTGCTGCTTCTTCATTGTTTGCAAGGTAATTTACAAGCATAGCTGCTTCCTTTGGATGAGCTGTCTGTGCATTGATTGCCCAGCACATGGAAACTTTAGCATAACCACCTTTGTTATCACCAAGGTCTGTTAAATAGTCACCAACAACAAGTTCACGTCCTTCTTCTAATGCTGCACCGAATTTGCTTGCAGAAGAATCCCACTCGAAGATACCTGCATAATGTCCATCGATCCAGTTCTGGTTCTGGTCAAGAGAAGCTGCTCCGTCACCGGCGATTGTTGCGATAGAAGGAATTACATGTGCATCCTCTAAAGACTGAATGAACTCAAGACCTTCTACGATCTGATCTTTTGTATAGTTTAATGTATCTCCTGTTACCCAGTCTGTTCCATATACGGATTCAAGATAGTAAACCATAAGGATCATTCTGTCGTATTCACCTAAAGCTAATGGATAATAATCATCACCGTAAGCTTTGAATTTCTCTCCACAGTCTTTTAATGCAGCAAGTGTTGTAGGAATCTCGCATCCAACTTCATCAAATGTGGTTTTGTCCCAGTAGAAAATTCTACCTGTCATGGAAATTGGAAGTCCTGCTAAAGATCCGTCAGATGCTTCACACATGGAAAGATATTTCTCATCTACCTGTGAAAGATCAATCACGCTTGCATAGTCATTTAAGTTTAAGAATGTTGTTCCATCAGAATCATACTGTGTGATCCAGTTCCAGTTGATCTGGTTTACATCCTGTGCGGTTCCTGCTGCAAAAGCAGTTGCCATTTTCTCTTCCCATCCATCCCATGCGGAATAGGTTGTCTCAACTGTGATTCCTGGATACGCTTTCATAAATGCGTCAACTGCTGCCTGTGTAGCTGTATGTCTTGAATCACCACCCCACCAGGAAATTGTTAATGTACATTCATCATAAGAGCCATCATCTTCGGCTGCTGCTTCTGTTGCAGGTGCTGCATCCTCGGCTGGTGCCTCTGCTTTGTCTGTGCTTGCACTGTTGTCTGCTGAACCTCCACAGGCTACTGTTGTAAGGGCCATAGCTGCTACCATTCCAGCTGCCATTACTCGTTTCATAAATTCCTTTTTCATAGTTTTCTTCTCCTTTATTCTTATATTAGTCGATATGACAATTCTTTTTCCTTCCCAATTTGTTTCTTTGTCATATCGCTATTATGTAAGTGCTTACATTTTGTATTATAGCATAGTCTTTTAAAAAATGCACTACTTTTTTCATATTTTTTTCATTTTTTTGTGCATTTTAATAACGCGCAGAATTGACCAGAAAATATGCTTTTATGGCTGTTTACCAATGTAGGCAAGAATTCCGCCATCGACATATACAACATGACCATTCACAAAATCAGATGCGTCAGAAGCCAGGAAAACTGCTGGTCCCTGCAGATCCTCTGCCTGTCCCCATCTCGCTGCAGGAGTCTTTGCAATAATAAACTGGTCAAACGGATGTCTGCTTCCATCCGGCTGGATCTCACGCAGTGGAGCCGTCTGAGGTGTTGCAATGTAACCAGGTCCGATACCGTTACACTGGATGTTGTATTCGCCATACTCAGATGCAATATTTTTTGTAAGCATTTTCAAACCGCCCTTTGCAGCTGCGTATGCAGATACTGTCTCACGGCCAAGTTCTGACATCATAGAGCAGATGTTGATAATTTTTCCGTGTCCTTTTTTGATCATGGATGGAATCACTGCTTTGGATACAATAAACGGAGCATTCAGATCCACATCGATGACCTGTCTGAATTCAGATGCTTTCATCTCACACATTGGAATACGTTTGATGATTCCGGCATTGTTCACAAGAATGTCGATCACGCCGACTTCCTTCTCAATTTTTGCAATGAGTTCATTTACCTGCTCCTCATCCGTTACATCGCAGACATAACCGTGTGCTTTGATTCCTTTTTCCTCATAAGCTGCAATCCCCTTGTCTACCAGCTCCTGTTTGATATCATTGAAAACAATTGTTGCGCCGGCTTCTGCATAAGCAGTTGCGATCGCAAAACCGATACCATAGGATGCTCCTGTGACAAGAGCAATTTTTCCTTCCAGTGAAAATTTGTCTAAAATAGCCATATACTTTCCCCTCTTTCTCCGGGTTCTCCCGGTTATATTCTTTTTATAATGTAACACCCTGTTTAAAAATCGCCATATCGTGGAATCCCGCTTCCTCGCTACAGACTTTTTTACCGGATGCAACTTCTACTACATAATCAAATAACTTCTGTGCCGTCTCATCCAATTCCTGATCTTCCACCAGCACTCCCGCATTAAAATCAATCCAGTTCTTCTTTCTTCCGGCAAGGGAACTGTTGCTTGAGATTTTGACTGTCGGAACCGGAGATGCAAATGGAGTTCCGCGGCCAGTGGTAAACAACACAATATGTGCCCCGCTGGCAGCAAGTGCTGTCGCAGCCACAAGGTCATTTCCCGGTGCACTGAGCAGATTCAGTCCCGGTGTCACTACAGGTTCGCCGTAGGCAAGCACACCCTTCACCGGAGCATTTCCCGACTTCTGGGTACAGCCAAGCGACTTGTCTTCCAAAGTGGAAATACCACCTTTTTTGTTTCCCGGAGACGGATTCTCATAAATCGTCTGGTGATTATCTTTAAAATATTGTTTGAAATCATTGATCAGTTCTACCGTCTTATCAAACAACTGCTCGTTCTCACAGCGGTTCATAAGGATCGTCTCAGCACCAAACATCTCAGGTACTTCCGTGAGGATCGTCGTTCCTTTTTTGCTGATCAGAAGATCTGAAAATCTCCCCACAAGAGGATTTGCGGTAATACCGGAAAATCCATCGCTTCCACCGCACTTCATGCCAACGATCAGTTTTGAAACACCGATCGCTTTCCGCTCGAAAGAAGCCGCATAATCGATCAACTCTTCCAGCAATTCCTCACCTTTTTCCATCTCATCTTCCACTTCCTGGCAGACGAGGAATTTTACCCGCTTTTCGTCGTAATCACCAATGTATGGTTTTAATACATCAATGTTACTGTTTTCACAACCAAGTCCAAGCACCAGCACTCCGCCCGCATTCGGATGGTTGATCAGATTCGCAAGGATTGTTCTTGTATGCTCCTGATCATCTCCCATCTGGGAACATCCATAAGGATGTGGGAATGCGATCACTTCCTGTACGGAACCTTTCACCTTTGCATTCGCCCGTTTTGCCATGGCAGTTGCAATATTGTTGACACAGCCAACCGTCGGAATAATCCAGATCTCATTTCTGACACCGACTTTTCCATCCGGTCTCTGAAAACCAAGGAATGTGGCATCCTCTGTTATTTTTTCTTCCATGTGTACCGGTTCATATTTGTATTCCAGCAGATCTCCAAGTGCAGTTTTGATATTGTGCGTGTGAACCCACTGTCCCGCTTTGATATCTTCCTTCGCAGTACCTATACGGAATCCGTATTTGATAACATCTGCGCCTTCGCAGATATCTTTCACTGCCATTTTATGTCCGGCAGGAATTGTTTCAAGAGCTTCGATCTCCGTGTTTTCCAATGAGATCTTTTCTCCTTTTTTCATTTCTTTCAATGCAACGATCACATTATCGTTTTCGTTGATTTTCATAAAGTCTTTCATTTCTGTTGGACTCCTTATTTATTATGCAAAAATTTTCTCCATTGCCTTTCTCATACCAGATGCACGGATCTCTGTAAGATAAGAAGCAACTGCATCTTCCACGCCTGCAAGACTGCTTAAATCCTGTCCCCAGAAGTCTTCATTCGAAAGGACTGCATGTGCGAATTCTCTTGGCTCTTTGCTGCTGTTTGCCGCAAAAAATTCCAATACTGCAGCATCATCCAAAATATTGTATTCCTGCTCTCCACGGTGTCCGATCAACGCTTTGTCCCTGATCTCTGTTCCAGTGTAGAATGCCATCAACGCTGCAAGTGAGAATGTCAAATGCTCGGGAAGTTTTCCTTCTTTTTCAATATATCCCAAAAAGCTTGGCATGCATCTCGCTCTCCATTTTGAAACAGAGTTCAAAGAGATGGATAATAATGCATGTTTTACATAAGGATTGTTAAATCTTGTGATCACTGCATTTGCAAAATCGATCAGATCCTGTTTTGGCAATGTCAGTGTCGGGATCACTTCCTCAAAAATTGTCTTCTTCATAAAGTTGAAGATCAGTTCATCCTGCATGGATTCGAGAACAATATCATTTCCTGCCAGATAAGACGCGAGAACAAAGGAAGTATGTGCTCCGTTTAAAATTCTTACTTTTCTCTGCTTGTAAGGTTTCTGGTTGTCTGTGAAGATTACCGGCAGACCAGCTTTTGGGAGTGGGAATTCCTCACTGATATCTTTTGCACTCTCGATCACCCACAACGCAAATGGCTCACCGGTAACAATCAGGTTATCCTGATATCCAAATTCTTTGCAAAGCTCTTCTGCCTCATCTCTCGGATATCCGGTTACGATGCGGTCTACCAACGTAGAAGTGAACACGCATGCCTCATTGACCCAGTTTGTAAATCCCTCTTCCAGATTCCAGAGTGCTGCTAATTTTAAAACACATTCTTTCAAATGGATTCCATTATCGTCAATCAGCTCTACCGGAAGCATCACAAGCCCCTTGTCCGCCGCACCGTTAAAATGTCTGTATCTCTCATATAAGAACTTTGTCAGTTTTCCCGGATAACTCTTTGGAGGATTTAACTCTATTTTATCTGTATCGTCATAGACGATTCCTGCTTCCGTTGTGTTGGATACAATAAAACGTAACGTATCTAATTTTGCATATGATGCATACTTTTCATATTCTCCATAGGCATCTACCACATCCGTCACGCTGGTCACGATACGATTGATACGTTTTGGTTCTCCGTCCACAATTCCTCTCAACTGTACTGTGTACTGACACTCCTGATCATGGAAACGATCCAGTGTTCCAAACTCGATCGGTTTTACAAGTACGATATCTCCATTAAAATCTCCGCTCTCATTTGCAATATCGATCATGTAATCCACAAATGCACGAAGAAAATTTCCCTCACCAAACTGTAATACTTTGACAGGTCTTTCGACTTTTCCTGTCTTTGCTTTACTCAAAAGTTCCATTTCCAGCCTCCCGATTCATTTTTTCATCATTGTTTCGCTTTATTTATTTTTACAATTTGTAAGCGTTTACATTTTGTATTCTTACACTTTTTTTCAATTTCGTCAATATGTATTTTTGATTATTTTGTACATTTCGCATATTTTTGTTGATGTTGCACGTATTATTTTAACATTTTTGTTATTTTTGCCATTTCTTTTGTTGCTTTATTTTTTTGCTTGTTGTATAATATTTATGATTGCAGTGTAACTGCTTTCATTTTTATAATACATAAGCAGCTTTATAATAATGTAAGGAAGTCCATTTCTTACATAGAACACATTTTTCAGGGGATTTACTATGGCAATGACAATTTACGACATTTCAAAAAAAGCCGGTGTTTCCATCGCCACTGTATCACGTGTTTTAAATGGCAGTGAAAACGTCCGCCCATCCACCCGCAAAAAAGTCATGGATGTCATCGACAAATACGATTACACTCCAAATGCTTTTGCGCGCGGCATGGGATTGCATTCCTTAAAAACGATCGGTATTCTCTGTGCAGATTCGTCTGACCTCTTTCTTGCAAAGGCAGTCTACTTTCTGGAGCAGGAATTACAGGCAAACGGATACGAATCTCTTTTATGCTGTACCGGTTATAATTTGGACATCAAAAAGAATTACCTTAATTTAATTCTTTCCAAAAAGGTGGACAGCATTATATTGGTAGGTTCTAACTTCATCGGTTCCACCGAGGATGAAAACCAGTATATTAAGGATGTTTCCACGCAGGTTCCAATCATGCTGTTAAATGCTTCCTTTGATTATCCGAATGTTTACAGTACACTCTGTGATGATTATGGAACCATGTTTGAGGCAACAGCTGAAATGATCCAGGCAGGAATCACGGATATCCTGTATCTGTATGATTCCAAATCCTACAGTGGCTTAAAGAAGCTTCACGGATTCCGCGATGCAATGAAAGAACACAATATTCCGGGTTTTGAAAAACTGATCCACTTTTACGACGGCAATATCGAACATCTAGATGAGATTGCCGACTTTGTGGCAGACATTGCAAAAAAAGGGGCGTCTTTTCATGGCATCATGACTTCTGACGATTCCCTTGCGATTGGCAGTATCAAATATGCGCAGAAAAAAGGGATTCGCATCCCGGAAGACCTTTCCGTTATGGGATATAACAACTCCATGCTGACAAACTGCTGTACACCGGAGCTGACTTCTGTTGACAACCGTTTAGAAACCCAGACACACCAGTTAGTCCAGACATTGCTCGGTGTTTTAGCCGGAGAGGAAATGCCAAAAAAATCGATTTTCTCTGGAAAAATCATAAAACGAGGAACAACATTATTTTAACTTTTAGGAGGACATTATTATGAAACCATTTATGGACAAGAATTTTCTTCTTTCCAACGAAACAGCTCAGAAATTATATTTTGATTATGCAGCGACAACACCTGTATTAGATTATCACTGCCATATCAATCCACAGGAGATTTACGAGGACCGCCAGTTCGAAAACATCACTCAGGTATGGCTCGGCGGCGACCACTACAAATGGCGCTTTATGCGTTCCTGCGGTGTGGATGAGTATTACATCACCGGAGAAGCTCCAGACAAAGAGAAATTCTTCAAATGGGCTGAATGCTTAGGAAAAGCAATCGGAAACCCACTTTTCCACTGGAGCCATCTCGAATTACAGAAATATTTCGGATACAACGGTGTTTTAAACAAAAAAACTGCGGAGGAAGTCTGGAATCTCTGTAACGCAAAACTTGCAGATCCATCCATGTCTGTCCGCAATATCATCAAACAGTCCAATGTAACTTTAATCTGCACAACAGACGATCCTGTTGACAGCTTAGAGTGGCACAAAAAAATTGCTGAGGACAATAGCTTTGACGTTCAGGTTCTTCCGGCATGGCGTCCTGATAAAGCAATGAATATCGAAAAACCAACTTATCTTGATTACCTTGCGACTTTATCTGACGTTTCCGGCATCAAGGTAGATTCCTTTGCTTCTTTATGTGAAGCATTAAAAAACCGTATGGACTTCTTTGCTTCCATGGGATGCTCTGTATCCGATCACGGTTTAGAGTATGTGATGTACGCTCCTGCTTCTGCTGAGACTGTAGAATCTATTTTTGCAAAACGTCTTGGTGGAGCTTCCATCACAAAAGAGGAAGAAATCATTTTCAAAACAGCATTTATGGTTTTTGTTGGAAAAGAGTACGCTAAGAGAAACTGGGTAATGCAGCTTCATTATGGATGCAAACGTGACAACAACACTCCAATGTTCAACAAACTTGGTCCTGATACCGGTTACGACTGCATCAATAACTATGCTCCATCTTCCGAAATGGCAGATTTCTTAAATGCATTAAACAGTACAGACGAGCTTCCAAAAACCATTTTATACAGCTTAAATCCAAACGATAACCAGTCCATCGGTACGATCCTTGGATGTTTCCAGGATTCCACTGCTGTTGCAAAGATCCAGCAGGGTTCCGCATGGTGGTTCAACGATCATAAGACCGGCATGACTGACCAGATGATCTCCCTTGCAAATCTCGGAAACCTTTCCGGTTTTGTTGGAATGTTAACAGATTCCAGAAGCTTTTTATCTTACACACGCCACGATTATTTCAGAAGAATCCTCTGCAATCTGATCTGCACATGGGTAGAAAACGGGGAATATCCGGCTGATTATGAGACACTCGAGGAAATTGTACGTGGAATTTCTTATAACAATGCTGTAAACTACTTTAATTTTGATTTAGAGTTAGCAAAATAATTTTTATTTAAGGAGAAGGATGTATTATGGAATTACGAACTGCCGCATCTCCAAGAGATGTCAAGCATTACACAACGGAGCGATTAAGAGAAGAATTTTTGATTGACGATCTGTTCCAGCCGGATCAGATCAAACTGGTATACAGTCACATCGACCGTATCATTACCGGTTCTGCTGTTCCTGTAAAACCGTTAACTCTGACTGCCGGAGATGAACTCCGTGCACAGTATTTCTGTGAGCGGCGTGAGCTCGGTGTCATCAACATCGGGGAAGCCGGAAAAATCACTGTCGATGGCAAAATATATAACGTTGGGCATAAAGAAGGCATGTATATCGGAATGGGTTCCAAAGACATCACTTTTGAGAGTGATGATCCATCTGCGCCTGCAAAATTCTACTTAAACAGCGCTCCTGCCCACAGAACCTGTCCAACTGTTCTGATCAAACCGGAAGGAACACCGGAAGATGGCGTTGTGATCGTAAAAGACTGCAATAAAGTAGAATTAGGTTCCTTAGAATCTGCCAACCACAGAACGATCTGTAAATATATCCTTCCCGGTCAGGTCGAGAGCTGTCAGTTAGAGATGGGAATGACAAAATTAGAACCGGGAAGTGTGTGGAACACGATGCCTTGCCACACGCATGACAGACGTATGGAAGTCTATCTGTACTTTGATATGCCAGAAGATGCCCTTGTCATGCATTATATGGGAGAGCCAACGGAAACACGTCATATCGTGATGCGGAACGAGCAGGCAGTCATCTCCCCTAGCTGGTCCATCCACTCCGGCTGCGGCACCCAGGCTTACACATTTATCTGGGGAATGGTTGGCGAAAATCAGGACTTTGATGACATGGATAACTGTGACATGAAAGATCTGATGTAGTTTTTTCATCATCCATCCTACAATCTTTAGAGAGAAGGTATTTTTATGAAAATAGCATTAATCAACGAAAACAGCCAGGCTGCCAAAAACGAGCTGATTTTCCAGACATTAAAATCAGTCGTTGAACCTATGGGGCACGAAGTTGTCAATTACGG
>ULXR01055629.1_pt1 | contig 10316 bp, 7 predicted proteins | sample 1961511 | NCBI WGS metagenome assembly ULXR01 (sample SAMEA4835844, study PRJEB28245) | human gut metagenome | biome: gut microbiome; material: fecal sample | place: Denmark | collected 2008 | reverse complement strand
TTCTGATTAGTTTTGGTTGTTCTATGGTTATAAATACAATACCGATAACCGTTACAAGTATTGGGAATAGTGCTTTTAGTGGTTGCAAAAATTTAGAAATCATTACAATCCCCCAAAATGTGACAACAATTGGTAGTTACACATTTAGTGGATGTGAAAAATTGAAAGAAGTACATGTGAAAAATCCAGTTCCACCAGTTGCAGACAAAGGATTATTTGGAATTAATGAATATGTTGGTGATAATATTGACTTATATGTCCCAAAGGGTTCAAAAAAATTGTATCAAAAAGCGAAGTATTGGCAAGAAGTTCGCAGTATAATTGAAGAATGATCTTTTTCTAAATGTTTCATCTTCTATTGATAATGAAGATGTATATGTAAATAAACAAAAAACAACATCAAATATTAGGTAAAAATGAAAACAAACAGATTTTTTACAGCTATTCTTTCTGTGGCTTTGTGTATGAACTTCGTTTCTTGTGATGATGATGAAGAAAACAAAGGTGGTATTGATGGTAATACAGAGAAGAGATTAACGAAAGTTGAAATTTCTTCTGCTGACTACCAGACAGATTATGAATATTGTGGTAGTGTTGAGTATGAATATGATGGAAATAGACTTTCACGAATTACTGTATTAGATGATGATTCAGAAATATATACAACACTCGAAATAAGTGAAACAGAAATTAAAGCATGGCATGAAGGAAGGACAACCATTTATACATTGAATAATAATGGGTATGTCATAAATGATAATCATGGAACAAAATACAATTATTATGACGAAGGTTATTTGAAATCTATAGAAAAAGATGGAGATTTAGAGACATTCTCTTATGATAAAGAATGGAATATGATTGCATCTTCATATTTGGCTGCTCCAAATATACTTTATCCTGATAAAATTCTCAATAAAGGGAATTTATATATATCAGATGGATTAGGAGAAAAAGAAGATTTGGATATATTGGGATCTGTTGGTTTCTTTGGAAAGACTTCAAAATATCTGGTGCAAGAATATAATTATGCAGGGGAAGAAGATGAAGAACCTGATTATTTTGAATACAAGTTAGATGAAGATGGTTATGTGAAAGAGGTCAAAGTTTTACTTTCTACTGGAGAAAGCGATATTTATAAATACACTTACGAAAATATCAAGTAAGATACTCATTCTTATTTAAAGCCCCCACCCAGTAGCAAGGATATAAAGAAGATCATCCAAGCGAGCAAAGAGTATTCTTGCTTACTTGGGTGATCTTGCGTATATTTGAATTGAAAATGAGATAATTAACTAATTTATTAATCAGTATTGGTATGGCTTTGCCTGTTAAACCATGAGTTAAACCGTAAAAGATATTATAAGCTAAGTTGTTGTAAATGAGATAGCTCAGCTGGTTAGAGCGCATGATTCATAATCATGAGGTCCCCGGTTCAATCCCGGGTCTCGCTACCTAGAAAAGGAGGTCGATTTTTCGATCTCCTTTTTTCTTTTGCTATCAGATGGTCTTTTGGGAGGATAAAAAAACCTGAACAATCTTTCTCGTAAACGATCTTGATTGTTCAGGCAAAATAATTATGTAACCTCGCGGTTATGTTAATTAGGTTTGCCTACATCATAATTTAAGGGTAATTATATATGTAAGCAGGGTCATAGGGTAAAATTTCGCAAATTGCTTTGCTTGATTTATAAATACAAAGATATGTATGTCTAAATGTTTTGAGTGATGGTATTTGTCTCAATAGGAGAATGTATTTCTATCATATAAATAACGCACGCCTCGGAAATCATCTGAAGCGTGCGTTTAGCATATAAAATTTAAATCTAGTTACCCTTGTTTATGTAGTGACCCTGCTGTGATTTTTATATGCTTACCCTAATGTCTGTTGCGAATATATTCATAATATTCATAGGTTGTATCTTTATTTGATCGGTATTTGTATCAGTTTAGTGTGTAAAACTATCAACAGGTGGAGTGGGCCTTGTGATGAAGCGGGTTTCCGTTAATATTTAAATAAAGTTAAGACGGTGTTCGTGTCAATATCATGGGTATTCCTATCACGGAGAATGCGGTTTTTGAGAGAAAAACAGCGCACGCCCGAAATTCTCTAATCTCGTGACGTGCGCCAAAGCATATAAAAATTGAGGGTATCTTAATTCAGTGTTATATGTTGGATAACGGTTGCCCAGTCGGCAATTACAATATTAGCCGAAACTTCTCCAGAGTACTTGAAAGTGATCTCGGTGCGTTTTCCGGGGGTTGCAGCGAATAATTCTCCATTTTTGTCTTTTTCGCTAGAAAAAATAAGATTGCCGTCCTTGTAAAGCTCTACCGTTATATTTTGAGCCGGAAAAATGGCTTGGGTTTCTGTTGTCAAATTACCTTTTTCGTCAAAAGAAGCGGGGAAAGCGAATTCAACCTCTTCTCCTGTTGGGTTGCCATTGTAGTCCAATGAGCTTTTTGTATTTTTAATTCGATATTCAAAATTTCCGGCATTACTCCCTAGATACTTGATCAGTCCTTTTGTTGAAAGCTGGAAAATTGAAGTTTTGCGAATGATTTGTAATTCGTTTGATACGGTGGATTTTGTTGAAGAGTTCTTATGAAGCGTAACTTGTCCATAGAACAAATCGCTCGGAATATTAGCTATGCCGTTATTCTCTTTTAGGCTGACTTGCAAATCGGATATAATATTGGCTTTGCTCATGTTTGAAATCTCTTCGTTTCCAGAATTGATTCCACTCCATGCGATCACGGTTATGTCATTACTGTTCGGACAGTTAATGTCTATAGCCCGGCGAGATAAAATTGTAGATTTGTTTACATTAATCTGCTCGAAGAAATCGTTGTTTTGATCGAAGACAAATAATGTAGCTCCATTCACCTCTCCCTTGGTCGTAATGTCGTTACCATCTGAATTCATTGCTTTTAATACCACGGAGAATGGTACTTCGGCTTGTTCAATAACCTCACTCGTTGTTGCTACTACGTCATTTGAATCATCCGTGCAAGCGGAGAATGACAAAACTGTGAAAATAACAGAAACCGCAAATACGCAATTTGCGAAAAAATTACCCTTTTTCATGACCCTACTTTTTATATGCTTTACCCTTAATCTAAGTGACTTGGTTTTTTTGACCGCCCCTCAACGGTGTTCCCTTATCACTACATCGCGAATGTATGTATAAAAATCATAGGTTGTATCTTTTATGATGGGTATTTTTATCAAAAAAGTGGGTAAAACTATCATTGTACTTCTATATTCCTTTATTGATGCATGTTTTGGATGATGCTTAAATAATGTTAATGGGTTTATTCCTGTTAATTTGAGTGGTAAATATATCATCGCTAGTCCTTATTGATAGCCTTGCCTCTGTTGTGTGATAGGAATGCGGTTGTTGTTAACGTCTATTAAAACGATAGTAAAAAACGTTCGTTTAAATCTTGCGTTTTTATCTTCAACTTTTTTGCAGCCTTACAAAGGTCAAAAATTTTATTTAAATTTCAGTTATTCAGTTGGATAAAAATAATAAAAAAATAACATGATTATCAATGAGACTTCATAATTTATACACATGAAAACGCAAGATTTAAACGAACGTTTTTTACTGGCGTTTTATATAAATAACATCTTAATAATCAATGATATGAGATCAAAAGGTTTTAAAGCGAAATTTATGATGGCATTTTGGGGCTTGTTCGTTGAAGCTCATTATATTGCTGCGGACAATGATACAATGGAGGGCTCTCAAGGAATTCTACCTTTTATCATTTTACTGATAGTGTCCATATGTGTAATAGCTTTTTTGAGTTATTATATGTATAGGTTGAAGAAAGAGTATATTGCCAAAGATGGTGAGCTTATGGCGAGAAACGATGAGCTTCTTCGGTCTGTCGATGCGTTAAGCGTAAAAAATCGGGAGATCCAACAAATGTTGGTCAATAAAATCCGTGAGACTGATAATTGGAATAGGGATAATGAGGTAGAACGGGAGGATTTGAAAAAGCGCCTTGAGGAAATGGAAAAGCTCCATAATTCGTTTTTTGTTGAAACGATTCATGAAATGCGTACTCCACTATCGCTTGTGCTTGGTTCGTTGAGTGAGTTGTTGCAACGTAAAAATGATATTGACTCTAGTGAAGCGACTCAATTATTGTCTGCTTACCGTAATACCTTGGCTCTTCAAGACCTTATCGAGCAATTGCGAAATACCCGTCATGGAGATGACGTGGCAAACCATCTTCGGATAGCTCGTTATGACATGATCAGTATAACAAAGCAGATTTGTGATTTATTCGTGGACTGGATAGCCATGAATAATGTGGAATTTCATATTAATACCCAAACCTCTGTTCTTTGGGTCTGGATAGATCGTCGGAAGATGGAGTTTGCCTTGCGTGTACTTTTATCTAATGCGTTAAAAAATACCTACCGCTTTGGAAAGATCTCGATCAATATTTCCGTGGTGCGCTCGAATGGCAAGGCTTATTGTTCTTTCTCTATCCAAGATGATGGGTTAGGAGAAAGCGAAAGTACCCGTTTGGGTTTGAAACAGATCGTGGATATGACAGAATCCTCCGGCGCTATTTTCGAAGGAATTTCATCGGAGGACGAGACGGGAACCCAATATACGATATTGATTCCTTTGGGGAGAAGCCATTATATGGAACGTGCCGTGGAATTCATCGAGCCGGATGGTGATCTGGTAAAGCTGAATGAGATGCAGAAGGAGGAGATCGCCGAGTTGATCCAAGTTGTTCCGAAAAAGAAAGAGACCGGGAAGAAAATGCTGGTGATTGATGACAGTGATCAGATTCGTTGGTTCCTGCGTCATGTTTTTGCCAGTGAGTATCATGTTTCGGAAGCTCATAATGGCCAGGAGGGTGTAGAGATCGCACGAGCTGAACGGCCGGATCTTATTTTATGTGACGTGATGATGCCCGTTAAAGATGGGCTTGCTACCTGTCGTGAAATCAAAGGCATCCCAGAATTAGCGCAAGTGCCAGTTGTCTTGCTAACCGCAAAGGTAGAGAGTGAGGATGTTATAGCTGGCATTGAATGTGGCGCCGATGATTATATAACCAAGCCATTCGATGTAGAGGTGCTACGAAGTAAGGTAAACAGTTTGTTGAAACGTAGGGATGAGATGAGACGTTTCTATACGTCGAGTCCTGTAGGTGCGCATCCCGAGGTAGAGAAAACGGTAAAGAAAGATGATTCCCCTTCCAATCTTTTTATGGATGCGGTTATCTCGACGATCGAGAAACATTTGGATGACCCTAGTTTTGAGGCGAAGATTTTGGCGGATTCTTTAAACATGAGTCTCCCTACATTATATAGAAAGATAAAACTCTACTCGGATAGTAGTATATTGGAGCTTACCCGTATGGTACGTTTGAAGAAAGCCGCCGAACTGATCAGTATGCAGCGATACTCTATCCAAGAGGTTTCGGAAATGGTCGGCTTCAACGATACCGCCACTTTCCGTAAGCGTTTTACGGAACAATACGGCGTCACTCCTTCACAGTATCTGCCGGGTAAGAATTAATCGTTTTGCCATTTCCCGAAAATCGCCGGGGAATGGCAAAATTTTTTAGTTGTTTTTTGATACGATATTTTTCAACCTCTTTTTGATAGCCTTACAACGGTGCTAATCAGCCCGGAAATATCCCGAATGAAAATTTATAGTTTTACCTCTTATTTATGAAAGTAACACCTATTTACTTTTTTTTATAGTCCAAATACCTTTGCGATGTCATCAACGAACAACAGATTGGTCATGGGGAAGATTTGAACAAAGAGTTCTTGTTATGTGACTGAAAATGTAAAAAGTGATTGAGAAAGAAAGGTTTATATAAAAGATTTATTAACTCATAAAATTATATGTATATGAAACTTAGAAATTTATTATTCGGGACAATGATCGCTTGCGCGTTCGCGGCGTGTTCAAATGAGGATGATCCTATCGTAGGACCGGATCAACCGCAAACAGGGGAAAATAACGCAACATTGACCATTTCCGTGAAAAATGTGGCTAGAAATTTGACTAAAGCTGTAGCGGAGGGGACACAGACTGAAAATGAAGCTAAAATTACAGACCTAACAGTTGCTCTTTATGACGCTGAAACTGGAGCGCTTGTCGCTTCAAGTTCTGATATTGCCACTGAGGACGCTACTGCGGATAATGATGAGGTTCAATTTGCCGGACTGACAGAAAAAGCCAAATTACGTGCTATCGCATTTGCTAATATGGGTGAAATCTCATTGACTGGTACTACAATTAACAACTTTGTGTCTCCTGTATATACAATGCCAACAGCCGGATTTTCGGAAGACTATTTACCAATGAGTAGTGGTTTGTCTGATCCGTTCACTTTACAAGCCGGTAAAAACTATTATGGATATAATAAAACACAGGAAGAAGGTGTGAATATTCTTGTAGCAGAACCTTTGTACTTGATAAGAAATGTAGCGCGGATTGATTTTAAAGGACTTAGCTTAGACATGGCTAAAGCAACAAAAGATGTATACGTTGAAGGAACTGCGACAATTGTTCCAGAATGTGTATTCATTATGCATGGACGGACGAAATCCAATGCGGCTGATATGGGTGATGGCGATAGCTGGTGGAGTACTGCTAGTAATACCGTATGGGGTAATGTGTCCGCAACTTATGCTGCTAATGCTACAGATTATGCTTCAGGTTATAGAGGAGATTTCGTGAATGATGACGCTATGTTTACGAATATGAGTGGTTCTATTATTGAAGGATACAAGGCCAGTTTACCAACTGAGGCATTGATACAGGATATCGCAAGTGAAGGTGCTGCATCTGCGTCTATCACAACCGCCCCTAAGTTTTATGTGTTTGAGAATCCTCAAGTTAAGGCTGCTCGTGAAATGAATGGTGCTGATAATTTCAAATCCGAGGAGCTGGCAACTGAAATTGTAGTCAAAGGTACTTATAAGCTCGAAAATGCTAAAAAGAGCGGAAGTAATGCAGTATACAACTATGCGGAGAAAACAGCATATTGGCCTATTAAAATTGCTGCGACGAATGAAATGGCAGCAGCTACGGCTGAGTATTTAAAGGATGGAAAGATCCATCGTAATATAATTTACAGTATTGACGCAACTTTAGCCGGTAGAGGATATGATGATCCTACTGTTCCTCCAACAGACTTTGTTGAATTGTTTGTTAAGACAAAGGTTCTTGATTGGGGTAGCGCAAATCAATCTTCAGTTGTCGAATAATATCTATTCTTTGAATAACAACCAAAAGGCATTCCTTTTATCGGGAGTGCCTTTTTTGCATATATAATTCTGGTTATGAATTGATCCGGAGACTACAAAATTTACTATCCTTTCCTTATGATGGCGATCCCATATGTCTTGAACCTAAGAGCCGGAATATTATTTCATGAGAACATCTACAATATCTACAATTCAACCTCATACTTATTGTAAATAAATATGTTATATAGTGGTTGCAGATGAAATAACATCTACAATTTTCATTCTGCATCTACCATGATTTAATGGGAAACGCAAAAAAAATCACTTCTCAAGCTTGCGGACTCGTATATTTAGTATTTGACGATTTCATAAGAGACAGACAAAGGGATTAAAGCCAATAAGAGTTTCAATAGGTGAAGTTAGTGGTTTCATACTGAAGAAACTTTTATTTCATACTGAAGAAACAAAAGTTTCTCTATAGTAAAACTTTTGTTTTTCTATGCGAAAAACTATTATTTACTGAAATACAGAATGTTATACATTATTTATCGTTAGTAGTAATTGTTCGTGCTAATCTTTCCGGTAACCTAATGATGGTAGATCGAAGTTTGTAGTGGTAGATGTTCGCCATCTACCACCATAAGATAAATGATTTACAATCAAAATATTACATAAATAATGGTAGATGTGGTAGATGATTTGGATTATTAACACATAGAATGGCATCTGGGGCGTGTCCGGAGAGAACAACTTCTTAAACATAAATCTTTTAACTTTCTAACTTTGCCAACGGGCATTGACATATTATATTTATAACAAAAAAGGCATTCCCTGTTGATAGAGAATGCCTTTTGGTTATTATTAGAGAATTGATATTATTCGATAACAGGAGCTTGAGTGGCTGTACCCCAATTCATAACCATTGTCTTTACAAACAAGTCGGCTGTAGGATCCCCCTTAGGAAGAGTAGGATCTGCATAACCATTACCTGCGATAGTAGCAGAAATGTTATAAACCACGTTTCTATGTACCTGACCATAATATGTGTCTTCACTATCTAATCCATCGATACCAATCTTTATCGGCCAATAGCGCAATACAGGAGTACTCTCTTCGCCGAATGTCCAAGATGTGTTATCGTTCATTATAGCTTTTATATAAACTTCACCACTGATTACCAATTCGGATGCCAAAGTTGTTTTATCCAAGACGAAAGCCGGGCCTTCTTCTTCCGGATCTTCTTGTTCTCTGGCCGCTTTTGTCTGATCATTAGGCAACACATAAAAATATAAAGAGTTAGCAAGAGCAATTTCTTTATCTCCGGAAATAGTAGCACCAGTCCAATCCTGAGTATATGTTTTTGTTGTTGTACTCAATGCCTTTATATAATTAGTCGCATCGACAGTTCCAGCAAAACGACCGAATGAGCTACTAGCGTTAGTTCCGGAATAATAATCATCTCCATTAGCTGTTTCATAAGTAGCGGCAATATTACCCCAAACCCTATTTGGCAGATTGAACCACAGATTATTATTTATGCTTTGGTCTGCCACATTCGCTTTTTTACGACCATGTAATACAAAAACATCTTTAGGTACAAACTTAATTGTTCCTGATTTGTATTTTTGAATATTATTAACCTTGACTTGAGTCATATCCAAAGAAAGAGCACTCAATTCCGCACGAGCCACATTTCTAATTAATCCTAAAGGTTTTCCAGATTCAATACTGTTTCCTCCTGTAGCGTTTGAGTAACCATAATAATTTTCACCTTCAGCAAGAGTGAATACTGGACTAATTCCACTACTCATAGGCAATCCATTCGCTTCTGCTCCGGTTAAGACATAGTAAGCAGATGTCAAATCAAAAGAGTTAGCAGTTGCAGTAAGAGCCTCTTTGGGGACATTAGCGAAAGCCAACGCACGATAAGAAGCACCTGCCTTTAATCCCTTAAACTGAATCTCATTGTTTGAACTAGTTTGCTCTTCATCCTTATTAGCAGTAATATCACTAACTTGCAAGAATGTCCCATCCTCATTATAAAGTGCCACAAATAAATTGTGAATCGCAGTTTCGCCCTCTTTAGCATTAGAATCATCAGCAGCTTTTGTCTGTGTATTCTTTGCCAAATTCTTTACCACAACTGTAAGATCCGCAATCCCTGTCTCCGGTGTCGGATCCACGCTAGGGATAGGATCATCCTCGTTTGAACACGCCGCAAACGCGCAAGCGATCATTGTCCCGAATAATAAATTTCTAAGTTCTATTGGGGAATGGTTATAGGGGGTTGTTCTTTAGTTGATTAGGCTTTTGTTGTGTGAAGGGAAGTAACAACTCAGTAGTATTAATTACCCTCAACGTTACTTCTTTAATCGAGGTTTTTATTACATTTGCCGTATGATCTCCCGTCAGGGCGAGACTCCGTTGGAAAAAACAATTTATGTATTGAAGAATATGAATCTATTTGATATGTCCCCATTTAAAGAAAAAGAGGCATACTTCCGACGCTTGCTCGACGTAGCGAATGTGAATGCCTTGTCCCCCAAGGAGCGTGCGACGTACGATGAGAATCTGAAGATCTACCGTGACTGGAAGGCCACGATGGAGTATGCCGTGGAGGAGGCGGAAACAAAAGGTAAAGCAGAAGGTGAGCGTTTGGCTACCCTTCGCAACGCTCGTAACATGAAGAAAGCCGGTGTCGATCTTTCATTGATCGCCGAATGCACGGGGCTTTCGTTGGAAATAATACAAAGTCTTTGATCAGATTGGCCGGTTGCGGACTGAACCTATAGCGGATGACACGGATCAAGAAGGATACTTCTCTGAAAGATCCGTGTCATCCGAATCAGAAGTAATATCCGTCTCATGCGTCTAACACCCCATTAAACCGGTCTATTGCCTGTCTTTTACTAGCATCGATGATTTTTGCGTATACTTGTGTGGAGATGATGTTCTTGTGTCCTAGTAATTTACATACTGTATACAAGTCAATGCCAAGAGCTAGTGAAAGAGTGGCGAAAGTATGGCGGCTTACGTAAGTAATATTTAGAAATGCAATAAAAAACAGAATGACGAT
>ULXR01055697.1_pt1 | contig 10373 bp, 8 predicted proteins | sample 1961511 | NCBI WGS metagenome assembly ULXR01 (sample SAMEA4835844, study PRJEB28245) | human gut metagenome | biome: gut microbiome; material: fecal sample | place: Denmark | collected 2008 | reverse complement strand
TTTCTCCGGGCTGTGAAAAGCAAGGTCGGCAATCATGCCTTCTGGATCAGATCTTCGTAGATTGCGTTGGCCAGGTCCTGCGTAACATGGACCTGTTCGCCGTTGGCGTCGACCAGCGTGCGGCCTACAAACAGCTGGGTGTCCACCTTCTGCGGGCGGTCTGCCAGCGACTCCGCCAAGCCGGTTTGCAGTGCCTCGGCAAATTTTCCATACTCCAGGTCGGTGATCAGCGTCAGCTTGTTCAGCTCCTGCACGTCTCGGCCCAGGACGCTTTCGTCCATGCGCTCGCCCTGCTGGTTGACACACAGGCGTAGGCCGCGACCGATCTCCTGGCGGCTGCGGATCTCAGACTCGCTCTGAGGTTTCAGTGTGCAAATCTGGAACACGTTGGGATTGTCCCAGCCTTCGCGCAGGGCCGAGTGGGAAAAGATAAACCGCACCGGTTCGTCCAGGCTGAGCAGCCGTTCCTTGTCCTTCATGATCAGGTCGTAGGCATCCACATCATCGGACAGCTGCGTTTTGCGGTCGATCTTTCCTTCCACAAAGCGGGCTTTTTTGCCCTTCTTTTTGTCGATAGAAAAATACCCCTGGTGGGTCTTGTGCACGTCAATGCCGTCCAGATAATGCAGATAGGCGTCATCGCCAAACTGGCGCTGCATCTGGCCCACAACGTTTTCGTACTCCTCCTCGAACATTTTGGCATACTCGCCGTTGCGGCCATCGTCGTTGTCGCCGTCATATAGGCGGTACTTGGATACTTCGTCGATGAAAAACAGTGACAGCACCTTGATGCCCCTGGGATACAATTCCCGCTCCCGCTGGATATGGGTACGGATGGTCTCCCGGATTTGAATCCGGCGCTGCAAGGCTGTCATCTGCTCGTTGCCGCTAATTTGTCCAGCGTAGAGTTTGAGGCCATTGAGGAAGGTGACCGAGTTGTCCCGCCCATCGATGCCGTCCGGCAAAATCACAAAGCGGTCGGCGTATTCGTCCAGCTCGCCGGAGAGGGTGTACAGGTCGTCGCCGCCCTGCACCTTGCGCACCATGGTGCGGGTGCCGGTCTTGCCCTTTATCTCAAAACCCAGGCGGGCCGTGGGGGCCTTGTTCTTGTAAATGTCCACGCCTTCCACATAGACAAAACTATTGGTGGCGGTAGTACCTGTCAGCGTGATGCCCAACGCCGCGATCTTTTTGACAAGATGCTGGTTGTAGGCATCCATAGCGTCCAGGCGGTAAACCATATCATATTTTTCTTTGTGGGTGGCGGAATAGCGCAGCGTGAACAGAGCGTTGAACTTTTTTAGGCTTTCTTTGGTCTGTTTGCCCTCCACGCTCTGTGGTTCATCGATGATCAGGATCGGGTTGGTTTGGGCGATGATGTCGATGGGACGGCGGCTGCGGAAGCTGTCCAGCTTTTTGTCGATGATCTTCTGGTTTTTGCTGGAATTGAACGCCTGCATATTGATGATCATGGCATAGATGCCGCTGTCCGAGGCAAAGTTGTCCACTTCGGTCAGCTTGTCCGAGGAGTAGGTAAAAAAGCGAATCTTCTTGCCGTACTCATCAGAAAAATGCTGCTGGGTCGTTTCCAGCGATTTGGCCACGCCTTCCCGGATGGCCACCGAGGGCACCACTATAATAAATTTGCTCCAGCCGTAGCGGCGATTGAGCTCGTACATGGTTTTGACGTAGGTGTAAGTTTTGCCAGTGCCGGTCTCCATCTCGATGGTCAGGTTGATGCCGGGACCGGCCAAAGCATCGGATGGTTTCAGATTGTTACGGATCTGCACCGCGCGCAGGTTCTCTAAAATCCGGCTGCGGGTCAGCTCCGGCACCAGCGGATGATTGCGGAAGCCCACCTCGCTAAAATCCATGCGCTGCTGCATATTGGTGGTATCGCCCAGATCGATGCGGTAATTGGCGGTACGCAGCGGCTGGTCGTTGAATACATCACAGACCGCAGCTGCAGCCTCTGCCTGGAAGGGCTGATGTTTGAATTTGAGTTTCATCAGATCACCTTCACCTTCGTGTCGGGCGAAAGATTTTTGAAGATCTCCGTCACGTTGATCTTTTCGGCATCGGTGGCAAAGGCGCTGTCGCGGAATACCGCCCGCAGCGGCTGCAGGTTGGCTATGTACTCGACCACGGCGCGGGGAACCGCCTTGTCAAAGCAGGCGGCCAGGGCGCCGTTGTCCACGTTATGTACGGTGCAGCCCGCCACCTGGGTGCTGGTGTGGGACAGATTGATCTCCACGCCCCAATCCAGCAGGCAGGCGTAGAGCAGGTCCAGGTCGGTGCGGTCCTCCTTGATGTTGCTGACCGTCTCGCCCAGCATCAGCTGGGTGACCTCCTCGGGATGATAGTAGACGTTTTTCATATTGCTCTCATCCACACGGAACACGCGGAAGCCGATGTCCAGATTTTGGGTAGTCAGCGGGTTTTCTTCTTTGATTTTCTCACCGGCGCGGCGGATGCGCTCTTTGCCGATTTCGCAAATGTTTTTGTAACCTGCTTTGAAGGCTTCACTGTTTTCGTCGCAGGGTTCGGGGAGCTGTACCATGATGAACTTGCGGTGCCCGCCGTCCTCGGCGTTGAGCTGCATGACCGCGTGGGCAGTGGTGGCGGAGCCGGAGAAGAAGTCGAGAACGATAGAGTCAGTTTTTGTTGCCAAATCCATACAGAATTTTATTAATTCTACCGGCTTGGGAGTGCTAAAAATGGTTGAATTTCCAAATAAGGATTTAATCTCTCGAGTGGCCTCTTGGTTAGATGCCAAAAAGTCGAGCCAAGTATTTGCCAGCTGTCCTTCAGATTTCTTTTCTGACAGAAACAGTTTATATCTTGGCTTTCCATCGCCGTCTCTAGGAAATACCAAGCGATTATCATTCAGTAAGCGATCATAGGTTTCTCGCTTAAAGCGCCATTCTTCGGTTATGGTCTTTCCGCTTGGCGTCATAACACTATATATGGCACCACCCTTGTTTGTACATGGCATGGTTTTGTAAGGTCCGCGAGGGTCATTGTCGGGATTTTTATAATCACGCTCATTGATATGAGCACTAATTTTATTGAGAAGATTTCCGTTACTCTTGGCGTACAAAACGACATACTCGTGTATAGGGGATATATTTTTTGATAAATTTGCTTGGCTATCCCTGCGTTTTCTGACGCATTGTGCAAGAAAGTTTTGCTCACCGAAAACTTCATTACATATTTCACGCAAATTTTCAATTTCGCCATCATCAAGAGAAATGAAAACGACCCCATCCTCCGTTAACAAATTCCTTGCCAACATCAGCCGGGAATACGTCATACTGCACCAATCAGAGTGAAACCTCCCATTGCTCTCGGTGTTCTCGAACAGTCGGTCGCCGTCTTCACTCAACTCTCCACTTTTTTCACTCCACTCTTCTCGGCTCATCCCAAAGTCATCCCGATAAATAAAGTCGTGGCCAGTGTTGTAGGGCGGATCAATGTAAATCATCTTGACCTTGCCCAAGTAGCTCTCCTGCAGGATTTTCAGCACTTCCAGGTTATCGCCCTCGATGTACAGGTTTTCGGTGGCGTCCCAGTTGCGGCTGTCCTCCTTTACCGGGCGCAGCGTCTTGGTGGTGGGGCGGGCGGCTTCGGCTATGGCCTGCTTCTTGCCCACCCAGGTAAACTCATACCGTTCATCGCCTTCCTCCACCACATCCGGGCTCAGCAGTTGCTTGAGCATTTCAAAGTTGACGCCCTTTTTGATGCTGCCATCCTCGCCCCGCATCTCGGTAACAGCCGAGGGGAACAAAGCCCCAATTTTTTCAATATTCTCTGCTGCCATATCCGACGTTTCCATTTTTAGTTTGTCCATGATTTTCACCTCGTATTGTTATGGCAGTGGAACCTCATTTAAGCGTAAATTACTATCCCAGCCAATTTTAGAAAGGGGAACATTCAAAGCACCGGCGACTTCTTTTAGTCTTTGAAAATTCAAATCTGTGCAAAATGCACCAGCAATGATTTTTGTCACGCGAAGTCCATTGGTCGTCATTTGCTGGAGCTCTCCATCCAGCACATCGCCCGCCATGCGGATGCGGAACACCTCGATCTCTTGCACTGTCTGCCCCGGCGCCAGGTTCATCGTCTGCGCCGACAGCTTGTTGGCCCAGGTGATCAGTTTGATTTGCTCGATAAACAGACGTTTGACCTCCGCCGTGACATCCAGATTCTGATAAAACTTCTGCTTGGGGATGCGGCGTTCAAACACCGTGGAAGTAGGAAACGAAAGCATGGTTCATCCCTCCTTGACCACCAGAAAACAGATCAGTTCAAAATCATCCAAACCGGAGATCTGGTTCAGCAGCGCCGTGGTGCCGCCTGCGCGGAACAGGCTGTCCAGGTCGCTGTCCTCCTTGGCATCCACGATGGAGAGCACCGCCTCCTCCAGCAGGTCAGAGTACAGCTGCATCTCTTCACCGCAGCGGGTCTCCTCGTTAAAGGCACGGCACAGCGCCTGAATCGGCTCGGTTTTGCCGTGGCACAGCTGGCGCATGGTCTCCAATGTGCTGCGCGGGGAAAGATGGTCGTAGACGATCTCTCCCTCCTCGGTCAGGTAGACCAGATAATAGGGGTGCAGTCGGTTGCGGTCGTTGATGTTGATCTCGTTGTGCACATTTTTCAGCACGAACACCACGCCCGCCGGAGCGTCCGGCAGAGCCTGTGTCACGGCGCTGATGCCGCCGGGGGTGGTCTCCAGTTCCGGGTGGCGCTTGGCATACTCCATCACTTCCATGCGGAACTCGTTCAGGCCCAGATCGGTGATGGAGACGCCGGTGCCCATCTCCTCCAGGTCCACCACCTCGGTTTGCAACCGCTTGAGCTGCTCTCGCCGGTATTCCAAGTTGCCCTGTTCCTCCGGGCTGAGCAGGTTGTCATCGCCGGTGGAGGTCATGACCAGTGCCTTCATGCGGGTCTCTACCCGGCCTTTCAGATTGATGTAGGAGTCCAGGTCCATGTCCGGCCAGAAATTGATCAGCTGGATCACATCGTTTTTGCTGCCAATACGGTCGATCCGCCCAAACCGCTGCACCAGACGAACCGGGTTCCAGTGAATGTCGTAGTTGATCAGGCAGTCGCAGTCCTGCAGGTTCTGGCCTTCCGAAATGCAGTCGGTGGCGATCAGAAGGTCAATGTCGGGGCCATCCGGCATCAGGGCGGCTTTGTCCTTAGAGCGTGGCGAGAAGCAGGTCAGCACGTTGTTCAAGTCCGCCTTGAATTTGGGGATGGTGGTGCGGCCCTCCACCGATCCGGTGACCAACGCAGTGTTCAAACCGTACTTTTCCCCGGCAAATGCGCTGACATGATCGTAAAGATACTGCGCTGTATCGGAAAATGCCGTGAATATGATGACTTTTTTGTTGCCGGGGTTGATCGGATGCTCGATTTTTTCCGTTATTGTATCCAGCAGCATTCGCAGTTTGCTGTCGTGTGCCGGTGTGATCTGCGATACGGCCTTCAGCAGCATTCGCAACGTATGTTGATCTTCCTCCAGGTCTTTGCGCCAGGTCACATAGTCCATGTCGGCCAGTTCGATCTTGACCTTGCGGCCCACCGTGAACAGATCGGATTCCTGGTCATCGGCATCCAGGTCGGCCACACCGCTCAGGTCGTTCAGCTCCAGTGTGGCGGTTGGATCATAATGCGCGATGGTGTCAAGTGTCTGCGCGATCAGCTGTTCGATTCGTCCCAGCGTCAGCTGGAAGGAATGAAGGGAGCTTTCCAGACGCTTTAGCAGATTGATGCTCATCAGTCGGCGGATGCCCTGCTCGCGGCCCGCCTGGGTCAGGTGGTTTTTGCCCTCATGGTTCAGTTTGGCGTATTTCTCCAGCTTGCTTGGTAGAATGTAGTTGGTTGGGGTGTAGATACTTAAAGTCAGGCTGAGCAGGTCATCATAGATCTCGCTGTAGGAGATGGCGCCGGGCAGGTCGGTCAGCGGCGGCCGTTTGGAAATGGGCGGCAGCCGGGTCGGGAATTTGCCGATTTCGCTGACATCATAGTATTTTTCAATGTGGCGGCGGGACCGGGCAATGGTTACGGCGTCCAGAATTTGGAAAAATTCAAAATCCAGCATCTGCATCAGCTGGTCGGTGGTGCGGCTGGCGACGTCCAGCTTGCTCCACTCGTTGAACACCTTCTGCGCGTTGCGGAAAACCTCCTCCACGCTGCGGCTGATGTCCAGTTTGCCCTGCCATTCGCTGCTATCGCCCTCGTAGGCCAGTGCCAGCTGGTTACGCAGATCGTAAAAGCGGTTGTTCACCGGCGTGGCCGACAGCATCAGCACACGTGTGCGCGCACCGGGGCGGATGACTTTGTTCATCAGGCGGGTGTAACGGTTTTCTTTTCCCTCATTGTCCACATCCCCGCCATTGCGGAAATTGTGGGATTCATCGATCACGACCAGGTCGTAGGCGCTCCAGTTCAGTTTACTCAGGTCGATCTCGCCGGAAAATCCTTTGTCCCGGCTTAGATCCGTGTGGTAGAGTACGTCATAGCGCAGGCGATCCCCGGCGATGGGATTGTTGACATAGTTGGCCTTATAGGTCATCCAGTTGTCGCTGAGCTTTTTAGGGCAAAGAACTAACACCCGCAGGTTGCGGTTCTCATAGTATTTGATGACGGCCAGAGCGGTGAAGGTTTTGCCCAAGCCGACGCTGTCCGCCAGGATACAGCCGTTATATTGTTCCAGCTTGCTGATAATGGCAATCACAGCGTCTTTCTGGAAGGTGTACAGTTTGTTCCAGACCTGGCTTTCCTTGAAGCCGTTGGCTTCGCTGGGCAGATCGTCCTCATTGACCTGCTCCAAAAAGCTGCCAAAAATGTTGTAAAGTGCATAAAAGTAGAGGAATTCGGGGCTATTCTCTTGGTAGGCGGTGGTGATGCTCTCCAGGACTTTGTCTGTGACGTCTTTCAGGTGGCTTTGGTCGTTCCACAGCTGGTCGAACAGTTCCAGGTAAGCTTTACTTTCTGGCGCATCCACGCGGTTGATCATGCTGAACATACGGCCGCCACGGTCACAGCCCAGGTCCTCGCGGGTAAAACCATTCACTGGTGCATACGCTACAGGAGAATCGGAATCTACAGTCAAAAAGCCTGTCATTCCCTCCATGGTCTTATTGGACTTGAAGCGGGCTTTTTCCCGGATCCAATGCGCACATTCCTGCGAGATTGCGCGCTGGCGGAATTCGCTGCGGAGCTTAATCTCGAACTCACTGCCATGTAGTGTGCGCTCGCGGTTCAGCCGAGGAATATAAAATTCCCGCTGGGCTTTCTTTGGCTTCTCGTCCAAAAAGGCGGGAGAAGTGAAGATAAAGCGCAGCTCGTCCAGGTTTTCAAGCTGTGCTTTCAGTTCTTCAAATGCATAGACAGAAAAACAGGCAGCGGCCATAGAGACCCTGCTGCGTTTTTTTATCGTTACACGCAGGTCATCAGCCAGCTTCTCGGTAGTGTTGTTGATGATTTTCATGGGCATCCTTCTTTTCCAAAAAGTGTACCTTTTCGTTACTATCGGTGAAAGCTCGTACCGTTCTTGAATTAGCGAAATCGTTCACAATTCCGTGCTGGAAATCCGCATGAATCCGTGGTAAAATAAAAAAGATTATAAAAACACCGATTTTACAGGAAGGTACACCTTTCTGTAAAATCGGGTGCTTACAACAATTTGGCCTTTTCGTAAATTTCTGCCCGGTAGCGGAATGTGGACAGCGGCATCCCACATTCCTTTGCCGCTGCCGTTCCTGTAATTTTCCCGGCTTTCCAGTTTTGATAGGCGCTGTGAAAACCAGCGGGCAACGGTTTCGGCGGTCTGCCAAAGCGGACGCCCCTTGCCTTTGCTGCGGCAATACCCTCGGCCTGCCGCTGGCGGATGTTGGTGCGCTCATTTTCCGCCACAAAGGAAAGTACCTGCAACACGATGTCGCTGAGAAAGGTGCCCATCAGATCTTTGCCCCGGCGGGTATCCAGCAGCGGCATATCCAGCACTACGATGTCGATGCCTTTCTCTTTCGTCAATATCCGCCACTGCTCCAAAATCTCCCCATAGTTCCTGCCCAGACGGTCGATGCTCTTGATGTAGAGCAGATCGTCCTTTTTCATTTTTCGCAGCAGGCGTTTGTATTGGGGTCGGTCAAAATCCTTGCCGGACTGCTTGTCCATGTAAATGTTTTTTTCCGGGACAGCAAGCTCCTGCAAAGCGATGCGCTGCCGGTCCTCGTTCTGGTCCTTGCTGCTAACCCGGATATATCCGTAAATAGTTCCCGCGATTTATCTCACCTCCCGGCGCTTTTGCCAAACAATGTCGTACCCCAGCACATCGGCCAGCTCCACAGCCTCGCCGTAGCGCAGGCTGCCGCGTTTCAGCTTGTCTGACAAGTTGGGAACGCTGCTGCTCCAACCGTATTCGTCGGCCAGAATTTCCACAGCTTCGCTCATGGTCATGCCAGCCCGGATAATATAGGACTTGATTTCGTTTCGGTAAATCTCTTTGTTTCTCATGGCTTATGCCCTCCTTTTTTCGTTTGCTTGGCAGTGAAGCCGGTGCGCTGGTACGTGTATCGAGTTCATCATTAGGCAAATGATGATGGTTTGCGAATAACTGTTTTCTCCGCTCTTTGTGAAGCCCTGCTCACACAGGGCAAGGTTCAGCTTCACCGTTTCGCGTGGATTTTCGCGGGTTGGAATAATCACACGCCAGACAGCGTACCCTCTTCGCTATCCGGTGTATCGTGCTTTAATGGCGTTATCAATATGAAAACGCCGGATTTTTCGCTGTTTTCACTTCCTTTGAAAATATCGCTGTATTTTTGCCGCTCTTTCCGAATGCCGTTCCTGCCCCTGGCTTTTCAGCGGCGTATTCCGGCATTGGCACGCTCTCCCGTGCTTTCAAACACATGGGGTCATGGCGCTGCTTCCCCTGCCGGGGGTATCCCATTCGGACGGTCATGTAATTTTCAAGGTGCTGTTGCCTCCCGACAAGTACAGTTTAACGAAAAATCGGGCCTGTTCCCGTATATCCAAGAGGTTGGAAAAAGGGTGCGAAAAGCGGAAATTTCCACGCTTATAGAAATCTGTGCTATAATGGGAAGCAGAACGAGAGGGGGCGCGGATATGAATATCAAACTGACGATCCCGGAGCGGCTTAAAGATTTGCGGACAGAGCGCAACCTGATACTGGAACAGCTTTCCGAGGCAACAGGCATTTCCCGCGCCGCCCTCGGCAAATATGAGGCGGACGATTTCAAGGACATCAGCCCGTTCAGCATCGCGGCGCTGGCAAAGTTTTATGGGGTATCCGCCGATTACTTGATGGGATTGACAGAAAGAAAAAATCACCCAAACACAGAGCTGGATGCTCTGCATTTGGGTGACGATGCGATTGAAGTATTGAAGGCGGGGCAATTCAATCACCGGCTGCTGTCGGAGCTGATTTGCCACAAAGATTTTCAGCGGTTGATGCTGGATGCAGAAATTTATGTTGACCGTATCGCGGATATGCGGATCAACGACATGAACACTGTGCTGGAGGCCGTGCGTCAAATGGTGCTGTCCAAGCGAGAGGATAGTGCCAACGATCTCTATCTCCGCACGCTGGAATTGGCGCAGGTGCCGGAGGAAGAATACTTCAGCCATGTGGTTTCGGATGACCTGAACGAAATACTCCGCGATATTCGGGAAGCCCACAAGACCGACAGCACAACGGCAGACGAGCCGTCCGCCGCAGCACAAGTACAGCAGCAGTTACAGACTGCCATGAACTTTGAAGGCAGCAGCGACGAAAAGAAGGCGCGGGCACTCTTGGCCACACTCGGCATTGACTACGATGCCATCACCAAAGAGCAGTTTGTCAATCTGATTGAGGTGCTGCGGCTGTCCAAGCACATGAAAAACCCCATAAATCGGCGCGGCAAAAGCAACATGACACACGGAAAAGGGAAAAGGAAGCGTAAATAGGCAAGAAAATACGCCGTATCCAGCAAAATCTGCTGAATACGGCGTATTTATTCGTTACCCAATCCTGCCTGACAGATGCCATAATTGTAATTCTTTCAAATTACTTTCTTATGAGCACCCACAGAATCTGCGGGGGCGTTTTGTCGTTGTGGTTCAGGAGACCCGCTGCCCGGTCATGGTCTGGGTGACGATGCTCTCCATCATGTCGGCGGTCAGCTGACCGGTCACATAGCCGAAGACGTTGCCCTCGGTGTCGATCATGAAGGTGGTCGGGAAGGCGGAAATGCCGTAGGCGCTGAGCACATCGCCGGTGGTGTCCATGACCACCGGGAAGGTGTAGCCGTTGTCCGACAGGAATCCGCTGACCTCGTCGATGCTGCCGTCCACGG
>ULXR01041589.1_pt1 | contig 10429 bp, 8 predicted proteins | sample 1961511 | NCBI WGS metagenome assembly ULXR01 (sample SAMEA4835844, study PRJEB28245) | human gut metagenome | biome: gut microbiome; material: fecal sample | place: Denmark | collected 2008 | reverse complement strand
GCCACGTGTTCGCCCCTGACGGTGAGCCGCATTGAAAAGGGAACGCCGACCGTAGCCATCGGTATCTATCTGCGTGTGCTATATGCCTTGCAGCTGGAAGAGGATATCCTTTGGTTGGCCAAGGAAGATAAGTTGGGCAGGGTACTGCAAGACTTAAGCCTGAAGACTCGGGAACGGGCATCGAAAAAGGAGGGGTAAGGCGATGAAGTAGTTGATGTGTATGCCGGTTTCGATTGGTTGAAAGCATTCGGCTGAAATATTTGGTGTGGAGAAATCCATTTGTCCGATGCTCTTAGAAAAATTCGAATACCCTCGGACAAATGGTCGCACATAATTAGGAATGTTGTGTATTGATATGGGTGTAAAACGTCCTATTTTATACAGAATTCTATTATTCCTTTCATTGTATTCAAAATGAAAGCATTATTTTTGTAATGAAGTAATTTCCTAAAAGATAAGCAAACAAAGGTTATGAGTAAGAATATAGTAGATTTTGTTACATACTGCATCGGCAATCTTGCTCGACGCTTGAATTTGAGTGCAGGCGAAGTGTATCGGATGTTAAAGGATTCAGGCATCCTTAGTGAATACATTGTACCAAGTTATGACGTACTTCATACGTTCAGCAAGGAGTATCTCATGGAGGACCTCATCGAATATATGAGAGAGAAAGGAGTGTTGGCGTAATTGTAGTTTGTCTTTATGAAACAACCTCATGACGAAGCTTACCATGCTATCCTGGAAGCTAAGTATTCGCGCATTATCTCTGAAATTAGTGAGATGCATGATGTCTCTATTGAACAGGCTATGGAAATATTCTATACATCAGAATTGCTTCCTTTATTGGAAGATGGTGTGGCAGACCTGCATTGTAGAAGCGATAAATACCTTGCCGAAGAAATTTGGAGAGAATTCTGTGAAAAGAAATAACGAGGAGTTGATGAACATGCGTTCACTTGAATTGCAATTTCATCTTAGCAACTATGTCATTTCTCGGTAATAGGACATCAAGGATGCACTTGATGATGCAGATAGTATGCTAAACCATTAGAAAAAGTGTGATCACGAGTGAGGTGGCGAACGTTGTGAAAGGATGGCATGATAGGGACTTCCCTGGAATACTACCCAGAATACTACCCAGAAAACTACCCAGAAACCGACTCGTTAAGGCACAACAGGGGCATAACAAGATACTTTTCAGAACTTGCTGATATTCAATAGCAAAAATATAAATTTAATGATCAGCAGGGGTAATGAACGGATTTTTTGTGTAGAAGATGTTGAATGTCCTTTAAAATCGCTAACTTTGTATGAACTCATTATAGTCATTCAAAAACAGGTAACTTATGAAATATCCGATTGGAATGCAGACCTTTGACCAAATTATTGAACGTGGTTTTGTCTATGTAGACAAGACTGATTTGGTTTATTCCTTGGCAACGGAAGGGAAGATCTATTTTCTGAGCCGTCCCCGACGCTTCGGAAAAAGCTTGTTGCTCTCTACGCTCCGCGCTTATTTCGAAGGCAAGAAGGAACTCTTTGCCGGTTTGAAAATCGAAGCGCTGGAAAAAGACTGGCACGTGCATCGGGTGTTTCATTTCGACTTCAATGGGGTCGATTTTATTACACCGGGGGCATTGGCCATGAAAATAGAAGGATATCTGCATGAATGGGAAAAGGAATTTGGTATTCGTTCGGAAGTGGATACCAACCTTGGCTCACGCTTTGACCGGATTCTTCGAGCGGCTGCCAGACAAACGGGCCGAGGTGCCGTGGTTTTGGTGGACGAGTATGATAAGCCTTTGCTTGATGTGCTGGAAAAGGACCCGGAACTGTTGGAGCAGAACCGTAATTTGCTGAAGGCTTTCTATTCCGTGTTTAAACAGGCCGACGCTTCTTTGCGTTTTGTTTTTCTTACGGGTGTTACCAAGTTTTCGCAGGTCAGTGTGTTCAGCGGGTTCAACCAACCCAAGGACATCAGTATGTTTGAAAAATACGAGTCTCTTTGTGGCATTACGGAAGAGGAACTGCATACCCAATTTGCCGAGCCCATCCGGGAAATGGCGGAATCGGAAGGTTGCACCGAAGAAGAGGTGCGCCAGCGGTTAAAGCGCCATTACGACGGATACCACTTCAGCAAGGCAATGACGGACATCTACAATCCGTTCAGTGTGCTGAATGCATTCGACAGCAAGGAGATCCGTGATTACTGGTTCGCCAGTGGAACGCCCACCTACCTGATTCGCCTGATGAATCATTTCCATGAGGGAATTGATGAACTGACCAACAAGTATTACCTGCCGGATGAGTTCATCAACTATAAGGCCGACATCGAATATCCGCTGCCGATGATTTATCAAAGCGGCTATCTCACCATCAAGGGTTATGATAAGGATTCCAATCTTTTCTTGCTTGATTTCCCGAACAATGAGGTGAAAAGCGGGTTCCTGGCGATGGTGGCCACCAACTACTTGCAGTACAAGATGCCTTTGGAGTCGTGGATGGTGAAAGCGGTACTTGCCTTGAAGCGGGGGCAGCTGGAAGAGTTCCGTAAAATGCTGACTTCTTTCCTGGCCAGCATTCCCTATAGCATGCGCCGCAAAGAAAGTGAGCCGGAGAGGGAACGCTATTTTCACTATACTTTCTATTTGCTGCTCCGCTTGATGAGTGTGTACACAGTTCTTACTGAAAAGGAACAAAGCGAAGGCCGGGTGGATTGCATCGTGGAAACATCTCAGTATGTGTATATCTTCGAATTCAAATTGGATAGCTCGGCATCGGAAGCCTTGCAACAAATTGAAGAGAAGGGGTATGCCCGTCCCTATGAAGCGGATACTCGTCAAGTGGTGAAGGTTGGAGTCAGTTTCTCGTCCAAGACGGGGACAATCGGGGAGTGGGAAACTCGAATGTAAACAATGTGAAATAGTCAATCTTTCTTAGGCTAAGACACTTGTCTTATTCTTTTTGGGGAAGAACACATAAATCTAAATCATACATATGGCAAAGAAATTACAATTAGGGTATAAGGATATAGAAGAACGCTTAAAAGCTTTTAGAGGGGAGACTCTTTTAGCTAATGAAATAGGTTATCGCATACTCTATGCTTTTGGTAAGGGTGAACGTGATATCGAACGATACAAAGAAGGAAAAGGAGTATTAAAGACATTCGATGGACTTTTAATCAAGGGATTATTTTGTTATAAAGCTGTGGACACCTTGCAAATACAATCGGAACTGGAACGACTCAAGCAGGATGTGCAGGTGCTGAAGGCTGCTCCTAAAATTATAGCAGTAAGTGATGGTACTTCTCTTTTGGCTTATGATTTGCGAGAGCAGGAAACATATGAAAATCAGTTGAGCCGCTTTTATTGTGACTTCGCTTTCTTTTACCCCTTGATGAACATAGAGCGTGTGCGTTATCAGGAGGAAAATCCCGCTGATGTGAAGGCTGCTGAGAAGTTGGCCAAACTGCATGATGAGTTGCGTGCATATAATGATTTCAGCAGTGAGGTAGATTTGCATGATTTGAATATCTTTATTACCCGATTGCTGTTTTGTTTCTTTGCTGAAGATACAGGCATTTTTTCCGATCGATTATTTTCCGGATCTATTGAAACATATACCAAAAAGGATGGTAGCGATTTGGCAGAATACTTGGATGCGGCTTTCAATATCATGGATTGTAGTCGTCGTGCAGCAGATACTCCATCGGTTATCTTACAGTTCCCCTATGTCAACGGGGGATTGTTTGCCAATCGGATTCAGATTCCTAGGATGAGTGCCAAGGCGCGTAAAATTATATTGGAGTGTGGAGAGCTGGATTGGAAAAATATCAATCCGGATATTTTCGGATCCATGATTCAGGCGGTGGTCAATCCTGAAGTGCGTGCCAACCAGGGCATGCATTACACCAGTGTGCCGAATATCATGAAAGTAATTAATCCGCTTTTCCTGGATGAACTGCGACAGGCCTATAACAAACTGAAGGAGGAATATGAAAATCAACGTCAGCTGGTAGATTTAGGAGGTCAAACGAATAAGCAATTTAAGCAGAATTGTCAGGTTATTATTAAAAAGTCAAAAGAGTTATTAGGTCGTATGAGCAGGATGAAATTCTTTGATCCGGCCTGCGGTAGCGGTAACTTTTTAATTATTACCTATAAGTCGCTTCGTCTTTTAGAAATGGATATTCTCCGCCTGCAGCAGTTGTGCTTGGGTGGACAGACTGCTTTATCTTCTATTTTAGGGTCTGTGATTCGGATACAGCAATTTTATGGTATCGAATTGCTCGATTTCCCCCACGAAGTAGCCATGCTGTCTATGTGGTTAGCTGAGCATCAGATGAACAAAAAACTTTTCGAGGATTTTGGTGTGGTAACCGATGCTTTGCCCTTGCATAACATCACGCAAATCGTTTGCGGAAATGCTTGCCGCTTGGACTGGAACGTAGTTTGCCCCCATGGGAAAGATGAAGAAGTGTTTGTGTTTGGGAATCCGCCGTATTTAGGAAGCAAAATTCAAAATGCTGAGCATAAGTCTGATATCAGTTATGTATTTAAGTCGCTTAAAAACTCTAAAATATTGGATTATATATCCATCTGGTTTTATTTGGCTTCTAAATATATTCAAGCTTCTAAAGCTAAGTATGCTTTTGTAACTACCAACTCGATTTGCCAGGGTGAACAGGTGTCTGTATTATGGCCTGAAATATTGTCAATGGGACAGGAAATTCAGTTTGCCTATTCCTCTTTCAAATGGAGTAATAATGCTAAAAACAATGCGGGTGTTACTGTGGTTATTATTGGTATTGCTGCAGAAAACAACAAACAGAAAATCCTTTTTCAAGGAGAAAAACAGTTAACGACAGAAAGTATCAGTCCGTATTTATCTACTGGTAGTCGTAGTATTGTGTATAAACAGACCATGGTTCCCCATGGCTATCCTAAAATGTGTTTTGGCTGCATGCCGTATGATAATGGGCATTTGTTGCTGAATCCTTATGAATATCAAGAAATTATTCAAGCATATCCAAATAGCGCTAAGTTTATCAAGCGGATTTATGGGTCGGAAGAATTTATCAATGATAAAGAAAGGTATTGTTTGTGGATAGATGATGAACAACTGAATGAAGCATTAGAAAATGACTTAATAGCGAAACGTATTGAGAAAACAAAAGCGTATCGGCTAAAAAGTGTGGATGCTGGTGGTAGAAAGTTGGCCGAACGCTCTCATCAATTCAGAGAACATCCAGAATTAAGTCCATGTATTATTATACCGCGTGTATCATCGGAACGCCGTGAATACATCCCCATGGGGTATCTGAAGGCAGGAACGGTGGTTTCTGATTCTGCCTTTGCCGTCTATGATGCCGAAACGTGGCTTTTCGGCCTCCTCACCAGCAAGATGCACATGGCCTGGGTAAAGACGGTAGGCGGAAGATTGGAAACTCGTTATCGCTATTCTGCGCAGCTGTGTTACAATACCTTCCCATTCCCCACCATCAGCCAGGCCAAGAAAGAACAGATTGCGGAGGCTGCAGAAGAGGTGCTGATTACCCGGGAACTTTATCCGGACAAGACGCTGGCCGATTTGTACGACCCGGATACCATGCCGCAGGATTTGAAAGAGGCCCATGAAGCATTGGATGAGTTGGTGGACAGCTGTTATCCCGGCTATCCGTTTGCCAATGACGAGGCCCGACTGGAATGCTTGTTTAAACTGTATGAGAAGATGACGCAAAAGAAATGATTGAAGTGAGGATGTAGTGTATGAATGAACAGAATATGATTATCTATAATACGGAAGACGGGAAGGTAAGGATAGCTCTGATGGCAAAAGATGGTCAGGTATGGATGAACCAAAGTCAATTGGCAGAACTTTTTGCCACCTCTATCCCAAACGTTAATACGCATATAGCTAATATCTTGAAAGAAGGAGAGTTAGCCGAAGATTCAGTTATTAAGTATTATTTAATAACTGCCGCTGATGGTAAAGAGTATAATGTAAAATTTTACTCTTTGGATATGATTTTAGCCATCGGATTTAGGGTGCGTAGTAAGCGAGGAACCCAGTTCAGAATTTGGGCTAACCAGCATCTGAAGGAGTATATGGTGAAAGGTTTTGTGATGGATGATGAGCGATTGATGAATCCGGATGGACGACCCGATTATTTTGATGAGTTGCTGGAGCGGATCCGTTATATTCGTGCTTCCGAAAAACGGTTCTATCAGAAAATCAGAGATTTGATGAAATTGAGCAGTGATTACGATGCTACTGATAAGGGCACACAAATGTTCTTTGCAGAAACGCAGAACAAGTTGCTTTATGCGGTAACGCATCAAACGGCAGCCGAATTGATTGTGTCGCGTGCGGATGCATCACAACCGAATATGGCATTGACCTCTTGGAAAGGACAAGTGGTTCGAAAGGGGGATGTAGTGATCGCCAAGAATTATCTGAAGGAGGACGAAATCGATTCTTTGAACAGGCTTACGGTACTGTTTCTCGATTCGGCAGAAATGCGGGTAAAGGATCGACGCGATTTGACACTGGATTTCTGGAGAACGAATGTGGATAGCTTATTGGCATTTCAAGGAAAAGATGTGTTGAAAAATCCTGGAAAGATTTCCAATAAACAGATGGAAGCTATAGTCGGAAAGGTTTATGATGAATTTAATCAGCGACGCAGACAGCAGGAGGCCATACAAGCTGACCAAGACGATTGGCAGGATTTAGACCAACAGTTAATCGATTTGCATAAAAAGAAATAAAAAGATGGAAGCGAATATATTACAAGAGCAGTTGAAGGTGAACATGCATTACGCACAGACCGGTAAGGCAAGTAATGTTGACGAATTGGGTATGCGCGAAATGCAGGCTAAAGCATATAAGGCCCGTAATGAACGTTTTTTGCTCATTAAAGCTCCTCCGGCATCGGGCAAGAGCCGTGCGTTGATGTTTATTGCTTTGGATAAGCTAGCTAATCAAGGCATCAAGCGAGTGGTGGTAGCAGTACCTGAAATGTCCATCGGTCGATCTTTCAAGAATACCTCATTAAAGGAGTTCGGTTTTTTTGAGGATTGGCAGGTGGCTCCTTATTTCAATTTATGCAATACGGAGAATGAGAAAGACAAGGCGGCTCGCTTTTGTGAGTTTTTCCAACAGAAAAGTGCACGCATTTTGGTGTGTGCACATGCCACCTTACGCAACGGGGCTACTCAGTTGCCCGATGAAGTGTTTAATGATTGCTTGCTGGCCATTGATGAGTTTCATCATAGCAGTGCGTCCGCCGATTCAGGTTTGGGAGATATTGTGCGCCGGGTGATGAATCATTCTACCGGACACATTGTGGCCATGACGGGCTCGTATTTCCGGGGAGATGGAGTGCCGGTGCTTCGAGCAGAAGACGAGGCATGTTTTTATCCGGTGACGTATGACTATTATCAGCAGCTGAACGGATACCGCTTTCTAAAGAATCTGGTGCTGGGGTATCACTTTTATCACGGTACGTATTTGGATCATCTGCATGAAGTGCTCGATACACATCGCAAAACCATTATACATATACCTAGTGTCAATTCGCGGGCTTCTTCGGGATTGGGTAAGTACGAGGAAACAAGCCGCATCCTTCAGACTATCGGGGTGATTGAAAGCAAGGATTACAATACAGGCATTTATCAGGTTCGTACACCCGACGGTTGATTGCTCAAAGTGGCCGACTTGGTGGAAGATGAGGGCAAAGAACGCAATATGGTGCAAACCTATCTGCAAAAGATGAAGAAGAAGGAGGATGTGGATATTATCATTGCGTTGGGTACAGCCAAGGAAGGATTCGATTGGCAATGGTGTGATACTTGTCTTACCATTGGTGTACGTGGTTCCTTGACGGAAGTAATTCAGATTATTGGTCGGTGTACACGCGATTGTGAAGGCAAAGAAACGGCACGTTTTATCAATATGATTGCCATGCCGGATGCTGAACAGGCAGAGGTGAAGGTGGCTGTCAATGATTTCTTGAAAGCCATCACCGCTTCGCTACTGATGGAACAGGTCATGGCACCTAACTGGCATTTTAAAACGACAAAGGAAGAAAAGGATTTCGAAAAAGAAGAGCCTTTTACCATTGTAGTGGAAGGATTGAAACCTTTGAGTAGTGCTAAAACTAAAATGATCGTACAAGAGCAGTTGGATGACTTGAAAGCAGCTATCTTGATGGATGATTTGGTGGTGAAGGCTATTCATGGGGCTACTACTGCTGAACGATTAACAAAAGAACTGATTCCTAAGATTATACGGGAGCGGTATACGGATTTATCGGATGAGGAGGTGGAAGAGGTTCGCCAACACGTGTTGCTCGATACGATGATGAAGGGGGCAGAATGGGTCAATGAGAAAGGCGAACCGGTGGATTATATTCCTCAATCCGAGGAGAGATCCAGTGAGGGGAATCGTTTACTGAAGTTGGCCAACCGGTTTGTAGAAATCGATAAGCTGAGTATTAATTTGATTGATACCATTAATCCTTTCCAGCGGGCTTACGAGGTACTGTCAAAAGCGGTAGATGCATCTACGTTGAGAATCATTCAGGATACCATAGCGGTACAGAAGTTCGATTTGACGATGGAACAAGCAGTTGCCTTGTTTAAGGGACCCTTAAAGCAGTATGTGGTTGAACATAACGGACAGCTTCCTTCTATCAGAGATCCTAAAGCTAGTGTGCGTGAAATGGCGGCAGCTTATGAAATGATCAGGAATCTGAAAGAGAGAAGATTAAGAGGATTAGATTATAACCCTGATGAGTTTAAATAAGAGTACAGCGTATGGAATGGCCAAAAGAATTATTGGAATTGTTTGACGACCCCTTATTGGATGATGTTCGCCCTAAGGTGAGTGCGCCTACTCCGCAAGATAGAATGGCGCAGAAATTGGTGGAAGTAAGCGATTGGGTAGAGACGCATGGACGCGAGCCGCAACGCCAGGGAGGCGATTTGGAAGAAAAAAAGATGTGGGCTGCCTTAAACGGGCTTCGTAAGCAAACAGACCAGATGACATTGAAAGTGTATGACCGATTAAATTTGTTGGAATGATTATGGAAGAATGGGAAAAAGACTTGGAGGAAATTCTTCAGGATCCTTTGTTAGACGGTACGACAGCAAGGCCGGATCTATTTGATATACCTTCAGATATGAAGGAGATTATGGATAAGCGGAAGCGTGCTGATTATGTAGCGCAACGAAAAGCGTGTGAGGATTTTGCAGCCTTTCAGCCATTCTTTGAGCAGGTGCATAGGGAATTGCAGCAAGGAATCAGGCATTTGGTACGGCTATCCAAAACGGAATCCATTGAAGTGGGGCAATATTTTATCATTGAGGGGCAGTTGTTGTTTTTGGAACGGCTAGATAAGAAAACGTGGAATCAACGCAATAAACGTTACGATGGCCGTACACGATGCATTTATGAAAATGGGACCGAATCGGATATCTTGCTTCAGACGCTCCGGAAGGGGGTGATGGATAAAGGATATATGGTGACAGAACCGCAGGAAATTACACACAGTCGTTTCTTTCAGTCGGCAGATTTGAGTGAAAAAGACCAGGTGACGGGCTATATCTATGTATTGAGTTCTCTTTCTGCAGATGCGGTGATTCAGAAAGAAAAGAATTTGTATAAAATTGGTTTTACAACAGGTAGTGTGGAGGAACGTATTGCTCAAGCAGCCCATGATCCTACTTATCTGATGGCACCAGTTAAGGTAGAAGCGTCTTATAAAATTGTGAATATGAATTCCCATAAATTTGAGACGTTGTTGCATCAGGTGCTTGATGGAGCTCAAATGGATGTAAAGGTATGCGACCAAGGTGGAAAAATACATCACCCTAAAGAGTGGTTTAAGGTACCCTTAACAATTATAGACCAGATAGTACAACATATAGTCGATGGAAGTATTACTCGCTATACGTATAATGCTTCCTTGCAGTGTTTGGAACAGGTACAGGTAAGTAGGCAGTCTACCTTTGACGTATCCGGCTATAAGGTGCTGAGTTTAACTATAAAGAAAGTCTATTTCGATGAAATTCTCTCTGGTGAAAAAAAGATAGAGTATAGAGAACTGAAGCAAACTACGCTGAATAAATTTACTTATGTGGATGAGACTGATGGTAAACGCTATTTAAAACGATATGATCTTCTTCGTTTGTATGTGGGTTATCATCGAAATCGGGAGAATGCGCTTGTTGAAATAAAGAATATTACTTATCATGATAATATCGTAGAATATTATCTAGGCAAGATTTTAGAGCATATATCTTGATTTTATGTTCTTAAATGCTTCTCCTAGGTTACGACAAGTATCGAATGATGTGCCAACTATTAGATATCATTTTGGATAGAAAAGGCACTATAAAATATTTTGTGTAAATGGAAAATACGG
>ULXR01030769.1_pt1 | contig 10466 bp, 9 predicted proteins | sample 1961511 | NCBI WGS metagenome assembly ULXR01 (sample SAMEA4835844, study PRJEB28245) | human gut metagenome | biome: gut microbiome; material: fecal sample | place: Denmark | collected 2008 | reverse complement strand
TGACACGGTCGCATGAGGCAGGCGTATCGCCGAGCGAGTACATGAGGGAATGTTTACGGAACGGTCATGTAAAGGAACGGCTTTCGGAGGAACACGCCGATTTCGTACGTAAACTATGCGGAATGGCGAACAATCTCAACCAGCTTGCGCATAAGGCAAACGCCGGAGGTTTCCACGATGAACGTTGGGACTGCAAGGTGGCAGTGGCAAGGATTCATGAACTTATAACCAAGATAGGGATATGATGGCGAAAATCGTAAAAGGGAGCGACTTCAAAGGTGTGGTAGATTACATCCTTGACAAAGACAAGAATGCTAAAGTTGTCGCATACGATGGCTTGTTTATGGAGAATAGGGAAACCATCGCCATGAGTTTCAATGCCCAGTCGCAGATGAACGGCAAAGTGTTGAGACCTGTCGGACATATCGCATTGAGTTTTTCCAAAGAGGATGAGCCACGGCTGACTAATCATGTCATGGCGAATATCGCGCTTGAATACATGGAGCGGATGGGCATCCGTAACACGCAGTTCTTCATCGCCCGGCATTTTGACAAAGAACATCCGCATGTGCATATCGCTTTCAACCGCATAGACAACAACGGCAATACCATTTCAGATAGACACGAACGTCTGCGCAGTACACGTATATGCAAGGAGCTTACACTGAAGCACGGCTTGCACATGGCAAGCGGAAAGGAGAACGTCAAGCGCAACCGCCTGAAAGAGCCGGACAAGACAAAGTATGAACTTTACGACATCCTCAAAACCGAAGTCGGCAGGTGCGGAAACTGGAACGTACTTGTCGCCAACCTGAAACGTCATGGTGTGGAAGTGCATTTCAGGTATAAGGGGCAGACAGAGGAGGTGCAAGGTGCTGTATTCGCCAAAAACGGCTACCGTTTCAACGGTTCCAAGGTGGACAGGCGTTTCAGTTATTTCAAGATTGACACGACCTTGCAGCGCAACAGACGTGAGGAGCGTATGAAGGTGGCAGCCAAAGTACATGAAGTTGCTATGCCAAGTTCACCATCCGGCATTTTTCACAATGAACTTTTCAACGGCTCGTTGGGATTGCTAAACGACAACGGCTCATCTTACAACGCCGCCGATGTGGAAGCCAATCAGGAAATGGCGGAGATACTCCGCCGAAAGAAGAAACGCAAACGGGGAATGAGGTTGTAACTGCCACAGGTACGAATCCGGCGAATGAACGAAGTCCGTTGGGGAATTTCATTGCCGACAATATCATTATCGGGCGATCTGGATTGTATGCGAAAATAGGGAATAAACCGAAAGGAATGAAAATACATACGGGATGAGGGTTATTAATAGCCCTCATCCCGTATGTATTTTCCTTTTTAGTCTCCTTTTTTTCGTTTTAATGCTCCGAAATTATCTATCAGCAGATAAATGTAGTAATTTTGCAGAAAATATCAGATTATGAATGTATTGGATTCTTATATACCGCGAAAGCTGCCGATTGTCGCTTTAATCTGCACACTGTTCATCACATACCCCAACATGGTGTGGATTCCGTGGAATCTTTCCCATCTTGAATCCGATGGTGAACTCGCTTTTTGGGCTTCATCGGCATTCAGGTGCGGATTTTTCTTCTGCCTGTTCTATGCCCAGTTGGGATTCAACATCAAGCGATTGGGCAATTCCGGTTTTCTTGCGAGATTCGGTAAGAACTTTCTGTTTTCTCTGGTCGGGGGAATTGTGTTTCTGGCTATTTCATCTCTTGTTCCGTTGCTGGAAATTCAGTCGGGGCCGGTCGGTAAATATCTATTGTTCCAATTTATAACTGAGTCGCTAATCTGTGCGTTTATAGGGCATATAGCGAATATTGACCGTGAGCGGAGACGGAAGGAGCAGGAAATCGAACGTCTGAAAATCGAGAACCTGCAAAGCCGTTGCGATGCCCTTGCCAACCAGATCAATCCGCATTTCTTTTTCAATTCGCTCAACGGAATATCCTCGTTAATCAGAAGAAAAAATGATGACAACACATTGCTTTATGTAACAAGGTTGTCGGACATTTTCCGTTATATTCTGCAAAGCGATAAGAAAGGGATTGTGTCATTGAGGGAAGAACTGACATTCATCCGCTCTTTCATGCACGTGATGGAAGTGAGGTTTGAAGGCAAACTGACATGTTCGATTGAAGTACCCGAAAAAGACCTCGGACTGATGCTGCCTGTACTCTCGCTGCTGCCGCTTCTGGAAAACGTGACCGTACACAATCAGATAGACAGCGACCACCGGATGAATATCACTATTCGGATGAATGGCGACGAACTGGAAATATTTAATCCAGTATATCCCAAACTCGCCCCGCCCGACACGAACGGTATCGGTTTGCAGAACCTACGCAACCGTTTCGGACTGATGATGAAGAGAGAAATTCGTGTGGAAACCGATGGTGACACATTTAACGTATATCTTCCATTAAGATAATAGAAGAAACTATGAGAGTATTGATAGTAGAAGATGAGACGGCGGCTTACAAGAATATGGTAAACGCCTTGCAGACAATAGATCCCACTATTGAGATTGCCGGTAATACGGAGAGCGTGAGCCGGACTGTGGAGTGGCTGCAAAACAATCCGCAACCGGATCTGATATTCATGGACATACAACTGTCCGATGGTTCGGCTTTCATGCTTTTCGACCGCATGAAAATAGAAACACCGATTGTCTTTACCACGGCATACGACCAGTATGCCATAGATGCCTTTCGGGTAAACAGTATCGATTACCTGCTGAAACCCATAAAACCCGATGAACTGCAAAGAGCGTTGGACAAATTCCGCCGCTGGATGCCCGCCGATATGGGCGGCTATCTTTCCCGTCTGATGGCGTTGGCTCCCAAACCGGTATATAAGGATAAAATATTGATTCCCTTACGGGATAAACTTCTGCCGGTAACACTGGACGATGTGGCCTGTTTCTACACGACCAATAAGCAGACGCTTGTCTGTCTGAAAAACGGTGGGCAATATGCGTATATCAAGACGCTGGAACAAATCATGACGATGCTTGACCCCTCCCGTTTTACCCGGGCGAACAAGCAGTATATCATCGCACGGGATAGTGTGAAGGAGATTACTGTATGGTTCGACAGCCGCCTATTGGTAAAACTGAATGTAGAAACTCCCGAACCTATCTATATCAGCAAGAACCGGGCACCGGAGTTCAAAGCATGGGTAGTACAAGAATAATAAGTTAATATATGGCAACAATCATTCGCAAGGAAGAGCGCGACTTCCAGCCTAATTCTGGTAAAATCGACGGATTCAGACTATTTACAGACATTTCGCGCAAACAGAAAGGCGTAGAACCTCAGTACCTGAATTTCGATGTGCGGAGGCTCGATCCGGGACAATACAATGCCCCTTACCATTTTCACCGCTACGCGGAAGAGTTGTTTATGATACTTTCCGGATCGGCGACTTTGCGTACTCCCTTAGGGCTTGAAACGGTCGCAGAGGGAGACATTCTCTTTTTCGAGGCTGGCGAAAGCGGCGCACATCAGCTTCGCAATCACATCGACGAACCGTGCACCTATCTCGATATGCGCTCCTATATCGGTCACGACGTCTGCGAATACCCCGATTCGGATAAAATCATCCTTGTGCCCGGTGGAGAAACGTTCCACCGAAGCGAACAGCATCCCTATTTCGATGGCGAAACCGATACCGACAAGATTTGGGAAAAGTTGTAATGAGTTCTTTATCCTAATTATGACAGCTTCTTTCGGGGAGCTGTTTTTCGTTTTCATACAGCACTTTTCCGCGTTAATGCCACTTTCTATATAATGTATGTCATACCGCTGTAACTTTGCATTCAAATAATTGATTACAAAGTTTATAGCAATGAAGAATCATATCTATTTCAGATTTGTCGGAGCGGCCGTACTTCTTTTGATTCTTTCCTCATGCAAGGATGGGAAAGAGGGAAATACAGCTCCCAAGTATTACCCGACGGAGATTCTCACTCCCGTCAGCAGGACGGGGCAAGTGCAGTATCCGGCAGTCCTCAAAGGCCGTCAAAGTGTGGAGATACGCCCGCAATGTAGCGGACTTATCACACGGATTTGCATAGAAGAAGGGGCGAACGTGAGAAAAGGGCAGACACTTTTCGTTATCGACCAGGCTCCCTATCTTGCCGCATTGAAAACCGCTTCTGCCAATGTGTCGCAGGCCGAGGCGCGATTGGCGACCGCACGGCTGACGTTTGATAGCAAAGAAGCGTTATTCAGGGAAAATGTCATTTCCGAGTATGAATGGCAGACAGCCCGTAATGAACTGAAAGCAGCCGAAGCGACGCTTGAACAGATGCAGGCGCAGTGCGACAACGCCCGGACGGAATTATCCTATACCGAGGTGAAAAGTCCGGTGGACGGTGTGGCGGGCATGATTCCCTACCGGGTGGGCGCATTGGTGGACAGGAACATCGCCGAGCCATTGGTGTGCGTGTCGGACACGGAAGAAATGTTTGCCTACTTTTCCGTTTCGGAGAACGACGAACTGGCGAGGAGCGCAAGGCTCGGGACGCAGGAAATTGCTTTTCGTTCCACCAATAGAGCGACTCCCGTGGCGAACGGAGTCATCGATGCTGTCAGCGGTACGGTGGATGTCCGGACGGGAACCATTAATGTTCGGGCAAGAATCCCTAACCGCGATAAAATATTGTATGACGGCAGCACAGGTACGGTGCTCGTTTCATCGGAAAAAACAGACTGTATCGTCATTCCTCAGACAGCCGCTTACGAGATTCAAAACCGTACATTCGTCTATAAGGTCGTGAACGGGCGTGCCGTCTCTGCGTCCGTTGAAGTGGAGGACATAGGCAACGGCAGGGAATACATCGTCCTGTCCGGTCTAAAAGCCGGTGACAAAATCGTAACTGAAGGCGCGGGATTGTTGCGCGAAGGAACGGAAATCACTGAAAGTATAACCGCCAAAAACGTTTCACGATGAACTTGCAGACCTTTATCAACCGCCCGATATTGTCCGGCGTATTGTCGGTGTTCGTCGTACTCCTCGGCGTCATCGGATTAGTGCAACTGCCCGTCGAGCAGTTTCCGGAAATAGCACCGCCCACGGTCAGGGTGAGCGCTACCTACACGGGCGCCAATGCCGAGACTTTGCAGAAAGCCGTCGTCGCCCCGTTGGAAGAAGCCATCAACGGCGTGGAGAACATCAACTACATGACCTCCTCTGCCACCAACAACGGCACGGCCACCATCAACGTCTATTTCCGTCAGGGTACAGACCCCGACATGGCGGCGGTGAACGTGCAGAACCGTATCGCCTCGGCACAGGGCGTACTGCCTGCGGAGGTAATCCGCTCCGGCATCACCGTGCGCAAAAGCCAGAACAGCACGGCTAAGATTGTGGCACTGTACAGCCCGGACAACAGCTTCGACCAGAAATTCCTGTACAATTATTTCAAGATAAACATTGAACCGCGACTGGCGCGTATTCCCGGCGTGGGCGACATTACGGTGTTCGGCTCCGACTACTCGCTGCGCATCTGGTTAGATGCAGAAAAGATGACGGCTTACGGCCTTGTCCCTGCCGACATCACTTCCGTATTAGACGAGCAGAATGTGGAGGCTCCCACCGGGACTTTGGGAGCGGATATGGACAACACCTTCCAGTATGTACTGAAATACCGGGGACGCTACGAAGACGAGGAGGATTTCGGCAATCTCGTTATCAAATCTCTGTCCGACGGAAGTGTCCTGCGCCTGAAAGACGTGGCGGAAGTGGAACTCGGTGCATTGAACTATGCCACAAAGAACGAGTTGATAGGACATCCGGGCACGAACTGCATGATAGCGCAGGCGCCCGGTTCGAACGCCAATGAAATCGTCGAGGCGATAGACGAAGTGATACGGGATGTCGCCGCCGAACTGCCCAAAGGAATGGAACTGGTCGATCTGATGAGCATCAAGAGCTTTTTGGACGCTTCCGTACACAACGTGATAGAAACCCTGCTGGAAGCCATCCTGCTGGTTATTTTCATCGTGTGGCTCTTCCTGCGCAACCTGCGTTCCACGGTGATTCCCGCCGTGGCTATTGTCGTGTCGCTAATAGGAACTTTCGCTTTTCTCTATTTTGCAGGAATGTCCGTCAATATGCTGACGCTATTTGCGCTGGTACTCGTTATCGGTACGGTGGTGGACGATGCGATTGTCGTGGTCGAAGCCGTGCAGTCCCGTTTCGACAGCGGTTGCCTGTCGCCCCGTCAGGCGACGGCGGAAGCCATGCAGGGCATCGGTCGTCCGTTGGTTACCACTTCATTGGTGTTCATGGCCGTATTCATCCCGGTCTGCTTTATCGGTGGCGCGACGGGCAAGTTCTACACGCAGTTCGGTCTGACGATGGCGGTTGCCGTCTTGATTTCCACGTTCAACGCACTCACATTCAGTCCGGCACTATGCGTACTGCTGATGAAACCGACCTCCGTCATGAAAAAAACGTCTCGTTTCGCAGCTGCTTACGATGCCGCCTTTCAGGGAATGACGCGCAAATACAAAAGCTCCGTGGTGTTTCTGCTCCGCTGCAAATGGCTTTCCGCCACGTTGCTGCTGGCTGCCACCTGCGGCTTCTTCTATCTGCTGCAGGTGACAAAGACGGGACTTGTACCCGATGAAGATACGGGAACAATAGTGGTGGATGTGCAGGCAGCTCCCGGAACAAGCCTTGCGCAGACGGAACGCATCCTCAAGAACATCGAAGACCGCATCAAGGACACCCCGCAATTCCAAATCTATTCCAAGTCGATAGGGATGGGGATGCTTGCCGGGCAGGGACCTTCCAATGGCACGTTTATCATCCGCCTGAAGCCGTGGGACCAGCGGACAGCTCGCCATGACGACAACCGCTCTGTTATCAATGACCTGTACCGCCGTCTCTCGGACATCACCGATGCACGCATCATGGTCTTTGCCCAGCCCATCATTGCCGGTTATGGTGTAACCAATGGTTTCGAGGTACATGTGCAAGACAGACGCGGCAGTTCGGTAGAAGAACTGCAACGTCACGCGCAGGCATTTATCGCGGCACTGAACGAACGACCGGAAATCGCACGGGCACAAACCTCTTTCGACAGCCGCTATCCGCAGTACCGCGTCGAGGTGGATGCCGCCGTGTGCAAGCGGGCGGGCGTGTCGCCTTCGGAAGTGCTCAACGCTCTGTCCGGCTATATCGGAGGCGTCTATTCCTCGAACATCAACCGCTTTTCCAAACTCTACCGGGTGATGATGCAGGCATCGCCGGAGTACCGGGCGGATGTCCGTTCGCTCGACGGGCTGTTCGTGCGCACCGCATCGGGCGAGATGTCGCCCATCAGCCGCTATGTTACCCTGACCCGTGTCTACGGTTCGGAATCCCTGTCGCGTTTCAACCTCTTTCCGTCCATCGCGGTCAATGGCGCACCCGCCGCTGGATACAGTTCTGGGCAGGCTCTGGATGCCATTCGTGAAGTCGCCGCGAAGACACTTCCGGCGGGATACGGCTACGAGTTCGGTGCCATGTCGCGTGAAGAGGCTTCGGCGGGCAATACATCGGTTTGGGTATTCGGCATCTGCATCGTGTTCATCTACCTGATTCTGTGCGCCCTCTATGAGAGCCTGCTCATACCGCTTGCCGTCATTCTCGCCATTCCTTTCGGACTGTTCGGCAGCTTCCTTTTCGCCAAACTGTTCGGCATCGAGAACAACATCTATATGCAAACCGGTATCATCATGCTCATCGGTCTGCTTGCCAAAACCGCCATACTCCAGACGGAGTACGCTTCCGAATGCCGCAGCAGAGGCATGAGCATCACGGCATCGGCTGTCGCCGCAGCGGTTGCCCGGCTTCGTCCCATATTGATGACCTCGCTGACCATGATATTCGGACTGCTTCCGATGATATTCTCCACCGGAGTAGGCTGCAACGGTTCGCGCTCGCTGGCAGTGGGCACGATAGGCGGTATGCTGGTCGGTACGGTGTCCTTGCTACTCTTCGTGCCGCTTCTGTTCATTGTGTTCCGACACGTGGAGGAAAAAATGATACCGGGAAATAAAGTTCAAAAACACATACAATAATCATTATTAAAATTCTTACGAAGATGAAAAAGTTGATATTTATTTTGGCAGCCATATTCGGGCTGAGCCTTACGGTCAGTGCTTGTAGTACCCATGACGGCAGAATAGAGGAACCAGAAACGGAACGACCGGATGAACCGTCCGATTCAGATACGGATTCCGGAATTATGGGGAAGACTCTTATCGTGTATTATAGTTTTACCAACAATTCACACGTTATCGCTACAGAACTCCAAAAACAGACCGAAGCCGATATGCTCCGGGTTGAGCCTGCTGATGAGAACGTGGACTACAATGACTATTCCATCGGTTTGCCTATGATGAATCTCATCAAGGCACATCCGGACGATCCGGCATCTTATCCGGCTATTAAAACCGCAGCCGGTAATTTGGGTGATTATGATAATGTTATTATCGTAGCCCCGTTGTGGTGGAACAACATGGCCGCACCGCTTCAAACATTCCTGTTCAAATACGGTGCTGAAATGGAAGGCAAACACATCGGACTGATTGTGTCAAGCGGCGAAAGCAGCATAGAAGGTGTTGAGGCCGATGTAAAACGGCTTATCCCGAAAGGAAAGTACCTCAATCCTTCTTTGTGGATATTGCGTTCGCGTACCAATCAATGCCGTACATTGATTGAAGAGTGGTTGAAAACAATACATTGAAAAAATGAAGCGACTGATCTTTCTTTCAATGGCAGCCTGTCTTCTGACGGGCTGCGGAATATATGGGAAATATTCACGTCCGGACATGGAAATCGAGACTCAATACCGCCATGCGGAAAATACGGCTGATACGGCAACGATAGCCTCGCTGTCATGGCGTGAGTTCTTTACCGATACCTGCCTGCAAGCCCTCATTGAACAGGGCTTGCAGCGGAATACGGATTTGCAGATTGCACATCTGAAAGTAGAGGAAGCCGAAGCGGTGCTGATGAATGCCCGACTTTCTTACCTGCCGGCGTTGGCCCTCTCACCAGAAGCCAGTGTCGGTCGTTACGTCGGAAACACATCGAAGACTTACCATATAGCAGCTTCGGCCAGTTGGGAACTCGATATATTCGGAAAGAACACGAACGCCAAACGAGGCGCGAGTGCAGCTCTTGATGGCAGCCGTGATTACGCCCAAGCCGTCCGGACACGGTTGATAGCTACGATTGCCGACAGTTATTACACGCTGCTGATGCTTGACAGCCAGTTGAATATCGGTGAACAGACATTGGAAAACTGGGAAAAAAGCATCCACACGCTTGAAGCCTTGAAACGTGGCGGCGAAACGAACGATGCCGCTGTGTTACAGGCACGTGCCAACCGCATGACGCTTGAAAGTGCGGTACTGGCTCTGCGCAAAAGCATTGCCGATACGGAAAACAGTCTTGCGGCATTGCTTGCCCTGCCATCGCAACGAATAGCACGGGGTGCATGGTCGGACACGGCATTTCCCGAATCGGTTTCTGTGGGCATACCGGTACAGTTACTTGCCAACCGTCCCGATGTGCGGCAAGCGGAACGCAATCTGGCACAAGCATTTTATGCCACCAATGCTGCACGTGCAGCATTTTATCCGACCGTTACCTTATCTGGTACGCTTGGTTGGACAAACAACGGCGGAGGGACTATACTGAATCCCGGCCATTGGCTGTTGAATGCCATCGGTTCGCTGACGCAACCGCTGTTCAATAAGGGTGCTAACATCGCTAATCTGAAAATCGCCGTAGCCCGGCAGGAAGAAGTCAAACTGCAATTCCGGCAATCTTTGTTGGATGCAGGCAAGGAAGTAAACGACGCCCTTGTCCAATGTCAGACGGCAAAACGGCAAATTGAATTAGGAGAACAGCAAATCACGACATTACACGAAGCTGTACGCAAAACGGAGTTACTGATGCGCTATTCTCCTACAACCTATCTGGAGGTGCTGACCGCACAACAATCATTACTCGATGCCCAACAGAAACTGTCACAATACCGCTTCGATAATATACAAGGTTTTATCAACCTGTATCATGCGTTGGGAGGAGGGTGTTTATAAATCAATTCTTTTATGGCAAAAACAATATCAATCCAGATATGGATTGGATTTCAGCAACCATAACCAGAATTAGCTGGAAATGATGTAACTATTAAACCGTATATATTCAACGAAAATAAAAACGTCCTGTGATAAAAATCATGGGGCGTTTTGATCTGTTTCCGATTTTTATTGCTACTTTTGCACAGACCAAAAGCGTTATTTGAAAAAAGCAAATTTGAGAAATGCAATGAAGTCAGCAAGTTGGCAAATCGTAACCCATTAGAGCACAAAATCAAACTAAGTTACAATATATCAGAGCATTATTTAGTGCAGAAATCTTTTGAGGTAGTA
>ULXR01066240.1_pt1 | contig 10544 bp, 8 predicted proteins | sample 1961511 | NCBI WGS metagenome assembly ULXR01 (sample SAMEA4835844, study PRJEB28245) | human gut metagenome | biome: gut microbiome; material: fecal sample | place: Denmark | collected 2008 | reverse complement strand
ATATAATTTTAAGGGAGTTGATTTGGCTGATTATCTTGGGATGCATTTTCCTCTTTCTGAGGCGTACAATCCTTTGCAGTTGATAACATATATGTTTATGCACGACAGCACTTCTATAAGCCATGTCTTTTTCAATATGTTTTCTCTATTCATGTTCGGCAAGTTGCTTGAGCAGGTAATGGGTTCAAAGAGGTTTGCGCTTTTTTATCTGACATGCGGTATCGGAGCTGCTGCTCTGCAATTACTGGTATGCTATTTCCAGATTCAAGGTATTGTTGCTACTGTTCCACCTGTCGCTTATAGTGAGGTTCTTGAAAAAGGATTGTCAGTTCTTCAAGAAGGAAAGAATTATATTGACCCTGCATTGGGTGAGTTGAACCTGCTAATTAATACACCGATGGTTGGTGCTTCAGGTGCCGTATTTGGTGTTCTCTTGGCTTTTGGTATGCTGTTTCCAAACATTCCTTTATATTTGTTCTTTATACCCATTCCAATCAAGGCTAAGTATATGGTTATTGGTTACGGTGCTTTGGAACTTTTATTTGGAGTAAGCGGTGCAATGCCAGGAGTTGCGCATTTTGCACACTTGGGAGGTATGGTATTCGGTTTGCTAATCATTCTTTATTGGAGGAAGAAAGGTGTTATCCGCAAGACATATTATTGATAGAATAAAGGATTTTGTTCTTGATAAGAGCATAATTGTTCGGTTTATCTTGTTGAACATTGTTGTTTTTGTCGGGATACATTTGCTGTCGCTTTTTGCGGGGGCTCATTTCACGCCGAGTGCTTGGCTTGCGTTGCCGCCGGATGCTTCTTTATTGCTTTTTAAGCCGTGGGGGCTGGTGACTTATATGTTTACGCATTATGATTTCTTCCATTTGCTCTTTAATATGTTGTGGCTCTATTGGTTTGGAGTTGTCTTTATGGACTATTTCTCATCACGCAGTTTCTGGGTAACATATATTTTGGGAGGGCTTGCAGGTGCGTTATTTTATTATGCAGGTTGCTATGCGTTTGATTTCGCTTCGGCTGGATTGCTTGGTTCTTCGGCAGCGGTTTTTGCAGTTGTTATAGCAACGGCAATGAGAGCACCGAATTATCACCTTGGCCTTTGGCTGATTGGTGCGGTGAAAATTAAGTGGATCGCAATTATCTATATTGCTTTTATGCTCCTTACGGCGGGTAAGGGGAATTATGGTGGACTTCTTGCTCATTTTGGCGGTATCTTTGCCGGTGTTATGGTGGCTTTGAATGCTAAGTATAAATGGTTGAAGAAAAATAAAAAATGCGTAATTTTGCATTTACCGGACCAGCAGAGCCAGATAGAGGTAGAGCGTGAAATGGATGATTTGCTGAAAAAAGTAAGGCAGTCGGGTTATAATTCTTTGTCTAAGACCGACAAGGAGCGATTGGTCTATTTGAGTAAGAGATTGAAATGAAAAAGAAAGGTAAGGGTAAAAATAAACAGAAGGGAAAGATGAGTGCGCTTGTCAAGGTTATGCTTGCAATCAATATTATTGTGGTTGCAATGTATATTTTGTCGGCGTTCTGCGGTCATATTAATCCAAATACAATGGGCTATGTCTCGGTCTTTTCGATGGCTTATCCTGTTATGTTTGTTTTACTTCTTTTTACTTTTCTTTTCTGGATATTTACCCATAGGATGTTTTTGCTTATATCTTTAGTAGCGTTGGTGGCAACCGTTTCGCAGATAATGACTTTTTTCCCTTTGCACTTCAATAACTATGATGAGGTGAAAACGTCTGACCGTTTTACGTTGATGAGTTATAATGCCAAACACATGAGTATAACGGAAGATGAAAACAGAATAGTTGGTGTCATTGAGGATATATTGGAGTACAATCCTGATTTTGTGTGTTTGCAGGAGGGACAGACTTATGTTAAAATGAACCAAAGGGGCATTAATGAAGATTTGTTGGCAAGAATGAAGGCTCGGTATCCATACGACTATGCTTCTAATTTTATGAATATATGCGGTTTTCTTTCTAAGAAGCCTGTATCATTGGTGCTATCTGAAGGAGATGACGGCTATTTCAATTTAGAGGTATTCAAGACGGAAGCATTAAAAGGCACTGCATATATACTAAATACCCATCTGGAGTCTATTGGCTTGACAGATTCAGATAAGGAATTGTATTTGAAACTTACTGATAAGAAGGTTGAAAATTCGTCGCTGAGAGGAGTGCGTTCAAGGCTGCTGAGCAAACTGATTGTTGCCGCAAAAAAACGCTCACACCAGGCGGAGAGAATCAGGGCGGTTGCCGACAGCCTTTCAATAGCAGACCCAAAGGCTAAAATTTTTATTTGTGGGGATTTCAATGACCCGCCTTACACCTATTCATATCTTACAATAAAAGGGGATATGAGCGATGCGATGAAAGATGCCGGTCTGGGTTACTCCAACACGTATCACGACAGCAGGTTCTATTTCCGTATAGACCATATATTTTATGATCCGGGCAAATGCCGTCCTGTCTGCACCTTTGTTGCAAAAACTGAGTCTTCTGACCATTATCCCGTAATTTCTGTATTTGAAAACAAACTAACTAATAAATAATTAATATGAAAATCAATCAAAAAATCAAAGCACTTTGCGTTGGATCCGCATTGGCTCTATCTGGAACTATGGTAGCAGAAAATCCTTTTTTGAGTGATTATAACACTCCTTTCAACATCCCTCCGTTTGAAAAAATTACAGAGGATGATTATTTGCCTGCTTTAAAAGAAGGCATTGCCCGTCATAACAGAGATATTGAGGCAATTATCAATAACCGTGCGTTGCCTGATTTCGACAATACTGTTGTTGCATTCGACAATGCAGGTCAGTTGCTTGAAAACGTTATGTATGCTTTCAATGGTGTTTACGAAACTCTTCAAACTCCGCACATGCAAGAGGTTGGCGGTGAAATATTCCCATTGATGGCTGCTCACAGTGATGAGATTATGATGAATGACCGCCTTTTTGCCAGATTTAGGGAAGTTTATGACAATCAGGCTAAATACAACCTTACTAAACCGCAAAAGAGATTGCTTGAGAAGTATTACAAAAGTTTTGTTAGAAGTGGTGCTCTCTTGACCCCGGAGCAAAAGGCTGAGTTGAAGAAAATCAATGAGCAGTTGGCTTCTCTTAACCTTGCTTTCGGTAATAATATAGTTAAAGACACTAATAAATGGAAATTAGTTGTTGATAAAAAAGAAGATTTGTCAGGTCTTCCTGCTTCAAGTATCGCCGTTGCTGCTGAAGAGGCTGAGGCAATGGGACTTAAAGGCAAGTGGGTATTCACTTTGCACGGACCGAGCAGACTTCCGTTCTTGACTTATGCTGATAACCGCGACCTCCGCGAAAAGATGTTTAAGGCATATATTAACCTTGCTAACAATAATGATGAGAACGACAATAAGGCTCTTATTAACCAAATTCTCGCTCTTCGTGCTAAGAAGGCTAAACTTTTCGGTTTTGAAAATTATGCTGCTTTCCAAACAGATAACGTAATGGCGAAGACTGTTGACGCTGCTGAGGAATTGCTTATGAAGGTTTGGAAACCTGCTGTTGCCAAGGCTCACGAGGAAATTGCCGATATGCAGAAGTATGTTGACAAGCATGGCGGTAACTTCAAGATTGCTGGTTGGGACTATTATTACTATGCAGAAAAGGTAAAGAAGGAGAAATTCAACTTCGATGAGAATGACGTTCGTGCATATTTCCCAATAGAAAGCGTTAGAAAGGGTATCTTCACAATGGCAGAACGCCTTTATGGCATAACTTTCAAGGAAGTGACAGGCGTTCCTTTGTATCACCCTGACGTTAAGGTTTATGAGGTATTTGACAAGGACGGTTCACACCTTTCTACATTTATGACTGACTACTATGCCCGTGCTGGCAAGCGTCAAGGTGCTTGGATGTTCGTTTTCCAAGAAGCAAACGGAACAAAGGGCGTTAGACCTATTGTTTATAACGTTGGAAACTTTACAAAACCAACAGCAGACTCTCCTTCATTGTTGACTCTTGACGAAGTTGAGACAATGTTCCACGAATTTGGTCATGGCCTTCATGGTATGTTGACTAAGACTCAGTATAAGGGTAATGCTGGTACTAACGTTGACCGAGACTTCGTTGAGTTCCCGTCTCAAATCCACGAACACTGGATGCTTGAACCGGAAATGTTGAAGATTTATGCACGTCACTATAAAACTGGCGAGGTGATTCCAGAAGAATTGGTGAAGAAACTTATTGATTCAAGCAAGTTCAACCAAGGTTTCGTTAATACAGAGTTGGCAGGTGCTGCTTTGCTTGACCTTCAATGGCATAAGTTGACTAACCTTGAAGGCGTTAACGCTGCAGAATTTGAAAAGAGCGTTGCTGACAAACTCGGTATGCCGGAGCAAATTCCTTTCAGATACCGTTCAACTTACTTCAACCACATCTTCAGCAGTGACGGATATGCGGCTGGATACTATACTTATATCTGGGCACAAGTGCTTGACTGCGACGGCTTTGAAGTATTTAAGAAAAACGGCATCTTCGACGCTGAAACAGCAGCAAAATTGAAAGTTGCTCTACAATCAGGTAATGATGAGGACCCGATGGTTCTTTATGAAGACTTTGCCGGACACCGTCCAAATGCAGACGCCCTCCTACGCGACAAAGGATTGGATAAATAATCCAATTTGAAATAATGTAAACGGTTGCATTTTTTTAGTGCAACCGTTTTTTTTATAGAGTGGAGATAGCTTTTGTTCCCGCATGGCGTGGATATATTTGTAATATGTTGCTACAAACGATTGATAAACAATCTATTGCATTGGATTTGCCATGCTGATATTTTGAAAAAATGTCCGAAAATGTGCCGTTTTTGCATACGTCATTGCCCACGACGGACGAAATACATTTCGTTCCTACAGTTAACGGGCTGGAAGCCCAATGTTTCATCAGCCTGGGGCAGCGCCCCATGTCGGCATTACCTCATTAAAAGCACTCTGTAGGAGCAAGTAAAGTGCAAATAATATTTATAGTATATATAGGTAGTAGAGGACGGTGGTTAATTGATTGTTTGCAAAAACGGACACAATTTAGATCTAATGTACCAACACGGGGCGTAAATGCTATTTATTGTTTGGTTGTGCATATTATTTTTGCTCATTATCTCTGCAAATTGTGAATATTTTATAATGGCGGATAGGTAATCCCATTTTTTTCGCTAATTTTGCAAAGAATTATAATTCAAATGATAAAAGTAAAAAAACTATATACATTCATGCTGCAGGGGTATTTGCCGATGTTCCTCATGACATTCTGCATTTGCCTTTTTATTGTTTTGATGCAGTTTCTGTGGAGGTATATCGATGAACTCGTAGGTAAGGGTTTGGAGGTATCGCTGATTGGGGAACTGTTTTTTTATGCGGCGTTGACAATGGTGCCGATGGCGTTGCCGTTGGCTATTCTTCTTGCCTCGCTGATGCTGTTCGGTAATCTTGGCGAGCATTTTGAACTGACGGCTCTTAAGGCTTCGGGCATTTCTTTGCTGAAGGTGATGAGTCCGTTGATTGTGCTTATCTCATTTATTTCCGTTGGTGCGTTTTTCTTTCAGAATAACGTGTTGCCGCATGCCCAGGTAAAGATGTGGACGTTGCTTTTCTCTATGAGGCAGAAGTCTCCCGAATTGGAAATTCCGGAAGGCGTTTTCTATGATCAGATTACGGGCTATAACCTTTACGTTCAGAAAAAGAATCGTGATAACGGCAAACTTTATGACCTGATGATTTATGACCTGTCGTCAGGCTTCAGTAATGCCAGCATTATTCTTGCCGATTCAGGTAAGATGAGTTTTACCGAGGATAAAAAGCACCTTTTCCTAAACCTTTGGAATGGCGAGTCTTTTGAAAATCTCCAAGAGCAGCAAGTTGCTCGTGGAAACGTTCCTTATCGTCGCGAGTCATTCGACAATAAGGAGATTATGATTCCTTTCGATGCAAGTTTTACGCGAATGGATGATAGCAGTATGCGTAACCAGTATGTCGGTAAGAACATTTCAGAGTTGCAGCATACCATTGATTCGGTGAATGTCCGTCTCGACAGTATTGGCAGAGGCTACGGAGCGATGCTTCTCGACAGTGAGTATGCAGGTGTTAACACCTATTCTACCCGTATAGAAAATGGTTTGCCTGTAAAAACAAGGAAGAAGTTTGCCCCCGTAACGGCTTTGGTGAATGTAGATTCTATCTTTAGTGGCAAGACCATAAGGGAGCGTCAGAGGTATGTTTCGTATGCTATTGAGCGGGCCAATCAGAATGTTGGCGAGATGGAGTTCAAGAGTTTTTCAACTACAGATGACAAGAAAACCATTATACGTCACCAGATTGAGATGCACAAGAAATTTACCCTTTCTTTTGCCTGCTTGATATTTTTCTTTATCGGGGCTCCGCTCGGTGCTATTATCCGTAAGGGAGGTTTGGGTATGCCAATTGTTGTTTCCGTATTCCTATTTATCTTCTACTATATTATTGATACTGCTGGCTACAAGATGGCCCGTGACGGCCGTTTGGAGGTGTGGGAAGGCATTTGGGCATCTTCTGCAGTCTTGTTACCGTTGGGTATATTCTTGACGTATAAGGCAGTGAACGACTCTGATGTGTTCAAGATGGAGGTATATATCGACAAGTTTAAGAAACTTCTTGGCAGGTCGTCAATACGCCATATTGAGTTGAAAGACGTTATTATGGAAGAGGTCGCTACTGATGTTGCAATAGCGAGAATAGATGAGGTTAAGACTCTTGCAGTTGCATACCTTGACAGGTATAAAGGCTTGCAGTCGTATAAGACATATTGGACTGAGGGTTACGATAATGAGCAGTTAATGAATTTGTCTGCAAAACTTGAGTCATTAGTTGAATATTTGGGCAATTCTGAAAAGCGGTTGGTAATTAACAAGTTGATGGACTATCCGGTATTGAAGTCGCTGTTCCTTTACTATCCAATAAAGAACAAGGTGCTGGGCTATACTATAATGGCATTGTTGCCAATAGGCTTGCTTGGGTATTTGTTCGGAACCCGTCAGCAGAAAAATTTGAAAAAAGAGATAAAGTCAATCATCAAAGTATCAGATGAATTGACAGCATTACATAAATAAAGAACGTATTTTCCTATGAGTGACATTAAATTAGACAGAATAGAAGATGCCATTGAGGATATCAGAAATGGTGAGTTCGTTATCGTTGTAGATGATGAAGACAGAGAGAACGAGGGCGATTTGATTATTGCAGCTGAAAAGATTACGGCAGAAAAGGTAAACTTTATGCTCAAGCATGCTCGTGGCGTTCTTTGCGCACCGATAACCATGTCAAGATGCCGTGAGTTGGACCTTGATGTTCAGGTGGTTAATAATACGTCTGTACTCGGCACTCCGTTTACTGTCACTGTTGATAAATTGGAAGGATGCTCAACAGGCGTTTCTGCCCACGACAGGGCTGAAACAATTAAGGCTCTTGCAGACCCTAATGCCAAGGCTTCTGATTTTGGCAGACCAGGGCACATCAATCCGCTTTATGCTCAGGATAAGGGCGTTTTGCGTCGTACTGGTCATACTGAGGCTGCCGTTGATATGGCTCGCCTTGCCGGTCTATATCCTGCTGGAGCGTTGATGGAGATTATGAACGATGACGGTACAATGGCTCGTCTCCCAGAGTTGAGAAAGATGGCTGATGAATTCAACTTGAAGTTGATTTCTATAAATGACCTCGTTGCTTACCGTCTAAAGCAAGAGTCTATCGTTGAGAAGGGAGAAGAAGTTGATATGCCAACAGAGTATGGCCATTTCAGACTTATTCCTTTCCGTCAGAAAAGCAACGGCCTTGAGCATGTAGCCCTAATAAAGGGTACTTGGGATGAGGAAGAGGCGATTCTTGTTCGTGTTCACTCTTCTTGTGCAACAGGTGATATTTTCGGTTCTCACCGTTGCGATTGCGGACCGCAGTTGCATAAGGCAATGCAGATGATTGAGAAGGAAGGCAAGGGCGTCATTGTTTATCTTAACCAAGAGGGCAGAGGCATTGGCTTGATGAATAAGATGAAGGCGTATAAGTTGCAAGAAAACGGTATGGATACTGTTGAGGCAAACTTGTGTCTCGGATTTAAGGCTGATGAGCGTGATTACGGAGTTGGTGCTAATATTCTCCACGATCTTGGCGTTAAGAAAATGAGATTGATGACTAATAACCCGTTAAAGAGGGTTGGTCTTATTGGTTACGGACTTTCGGTTACTGAAAACGTGCCAGTAGAAATAGAACCGAATGATTATAACAGGTTCTACCTTCACACAAAGAAGGATAGGATGGGACACGACTTGCATAAAGTAGAATAATTTGTTTGTCGGTTTGGCCGCATTGCGGCTGAACCGACTTTTTTTAATATCGCCTAACTCCAGACTATGACAGATTTCAGATTAAAGGTTTTTCGCTCAGTTGCTCAGAATTTGAGTTTTACCAAGGCTTCCAAGGAACTTTTCGTAAGCCAGCCTGCTATCACTAAGCATATTCAGGAATTGGAGTCTATTTACTAGACGCGGCTTTTTGAAAGACGCGGAAATGTTATTGCATTGACAGGTGCCGGGAAGTTGTTGCTGGAGCATTGCGAAAAAATACTTGATGACTATAAGCGGCTTGAGTATGATATGCACCTTTTGCGTGGTGAATATATTGGCGAGTTGAAAATGGGTGCAAGCACGACTATAGCCCAATACGTTCTGCCTCCGTTGCTTGCGGATTATATATCAAAATTTGAAAATGTCACACTGTCGCTTATTAGCGGCAATTCAAGTGAGATTGAAACATTAGTTCTTGAAAATAGGATAGACCTTGGTTTGGTTGAAGGCATTTCAAAAAATCCGATGCTTCGATATACGCCTTTTATTAGCGACGAGTTGGTTGCCGTTGTCAGAACCGATTGCCGTTTGCCTATTGGTGAGGCACTCAAGCCTAGGCAATTACTTGATTTTCCGTTGGCGCTGCGTGAGCGTGGCTCGGGAACGTTGGAAGTGATTGAGAAGGCTCTTGAAAAACATAATATAAAGTTATCAATGCTGAATGTCATGATGTACTTGGGTAGCACTGAAAGTATTAAAACTTTTATAGAAAGAGCAGATTGTATAGGCATTGTGTCTGTTCGCTCTGTAGTCAAAGAATTGGCAATGAGTAAGTTGCGTATCGTTGATATTGATGGAATGCCGATGATTCGCGAATTTAGTTTCGTTCGCCAACAGGGAAAGGTTGATGGTTTGGCTGGGGTGTTTGAGTATTTTGCGTTAAATAACAGCAAATCTTTATAGATTGTATAACTTTCTGTTATAACCTATAATAATTAAGAAATAGGAAACTAAACAACAAAGACTTATCTTTGCGGCTGAAATAACAAGGTAAATTTTTTTAGATATGTTCAGTCGTGAAAATCGAAGCAATACGCTTCACGGAATTTTGTTGATTGCATTGTTTTCATTCTCTGCTTTCTATATTGCGGAGATTCCTTTTGTGAAAAGTCTTTCATTCAGTCCACTTATTGTTGGAATCATCTTGGGTATGCTTTATGCTAACAGTTTGAGGAACCGTTTGCCTGAAACATGGGTACCAGGCATCAAGTTTTGTACAAAGCAGATTTTGAGGGCGGGTATTGTCCTTTACGGTTTCCGATTGACTCTTACTCAGGTCGCAGAAGTAGGGTTGTCGGCGATTGTTGTTGATGCAATAATTGTTGCGGGAACGATTTTCCTTGGCGTATGGTTTGGTAAACTGATGAAATTGGACAAGGACACAGCGTTAATGACTTCTACGGGTAGTGCAATTTGCGGTGCTGCTGCTGTATTGGGAGCAGAACCTGTTGTTAAGTGTGAGGGACACAAAACGGCTATCGCGGTTTCTACGGTTGTTATCTTCGGTACTGTTTCAATGTTTCTTTATCCTATAATGTATAGGTCTGGTATGCTCGATGGCTTAAGTAATCTTGGAGTTGCTATATATACAGGTAGTACTTTGCATGAGGTGGCGCACGTTGCAGGAGCAGGTAATGCAATGGACCCTACGGATGCTCTCGGTATTGCTGGTCCGGCGACTATAACAAAGATGATTCGTGTAATGATGCTCGCTCCTGTCCTCGTTATTATGAGTTTCGCTCTTGCGGGCAGAAAAAAATCTGTAGGCGATAAAAAAGAAAAAAGTAAGATAACTATTCCTTGGTTCGCATTCGGTTTTATTGGTATTATATGCGTCAATTCTCTTTTGCAATATATTTGCGGGGTTGATAGTGTAAAGGAAATTCCTTTGAACGGAGCAATTGAGTATATTGACACATTCCTTTTGACTATGGCAATGACCGCACTTGGAACGGAAACAAGTTTCGACAAGTTCAAACAAGCAGGAGCAAAACCATTCGTATTGGCGGCTCTTTTGTATGTTTGGTTACTTGTTGGAGGATATTTTCTTGCAAAATATCTTGTACCGGTCCTTTTGTAAGTGATAAATTTTGAAAATTATTTATG
>ULXR01054906.1_pt1 | contig 10743 bp, 10 predicted proteins | sample 1961511 | NCBI WGS metagenome assembly ULXR01 (sample SAMEA4835844, study PRJEB28245) | human gut metagenome | biome: gut microbiome; material: fecal sample | place: Denmark | collected 2008 | reverse complement strand
CCGCCGATGAGATGATCGCGAACAACACCGTCACGGCCGACGATGATGGTCTGGGGTATATAACCGCTGGTGTTGAACACGGAGCGAAGGACGCTGTCAGCACGGAGGTTTACCCAAGTGTAACCGTTGTTCTGAAGGAATTCCTTTGCGGTCGCGGGGGTACAGCCGTTGCCTTCACTGATGACGCCGATGAACTGAACATCCGCCTCGGGAGTGGAGGAGTAATACTCGTGCATTGCCTGAATGTGGGGCATTTCGGATCTGCACGGACCGCACCATGTTGCCCAATAGTTGATGAATGTGAGATCAGCATTTTGCAGAATGTCACCGGTGACGGTGTTGCCGTCAAGGTCAACGGTGTTAAAATTGCTGACGTTCATGCCGACACCGGGTTCGCGAGTGGGATCTGTCGCTTTCGGTTCGGCGGACACGAGGGAGAGGGAGCATGCTGCGAAGATTACAGCAAGCAGAACGGAGAGAAGTTTCTTCATTTACCTTTACCTTCACTTTCTGATTTTTGGGGTAACAGCATTCCTCACATGCCCTTACCTTGATGATATTATATCATACGGTTCGGAGCGTTTCAATGCCTTTGAAACAATTTTGCGGCAATTTAGTAAATATACAAATTTCCCGGTGCCACCCTAAGGTCTTCTGAAAAGTGTGGACGCTCAGTTCATGTTTTTGCATTTTCTGCATGAATTTTTAGAAGTAATTCATAGCTCGGAGTGTCGGAACGAATGCTTCTTGTCAATGTTGGACAGGGAAAATCTTTGCACTGTCCGCAGCTTTGCAGCCCGCGTCCGATGGAACATAAGCGGATTGCACATTCGGCACAAAATTTGTGTGCCGATGCAGTATCAGCATGGCAGCCGAAGCAAATCAGGTCATCCGTTGTAAAAGTTTTTTGCGGGGTGGAAAACTTTTCAATCAGCTTCTTCCCGAGCTCTGCATCCCTTGTTTCCGTATAAATAAAAAACGGACAATTGCCGCAGTCGAAACCGCAGCAGGCTAAATGCTTTGTTTTCATAAATCAATCACCGATTCCTTTCATTTTCTTTAATTATACTTATATTTGCAGAAAAAGCAATTGCCGAAAAATCACTGCTTATTGCAAATGCATTGCTGTGCCGCATATATCGCAGAATGAAGGCGGGGAGTTGACATAACCGATTCATCGATTATAATATAAGGAAAGGATAAGTGTTTATCGGAGGACGGGTATGAAAAGGTTTTCAGCCGACGAGCTGCTCGGCGTCATTTCGTACGCGTATACCACTCGGTTGCTCGGGAAGGCGGATATACAATCAATTTTCGCGCATTGTTCGAATAATGAGCAATACTGCCGCTTTCATCCGCCGTTCGTCACGGTCGAAAGCATTGTTGAAGATATGTCTGCGCTTCCAACCGGAAAAGATGCCGGCGATAAGTTCTTTTACGGATATTTTGACGGACAAAAAACTGACGGCATTAATGGATCTTGTGGTTGATTATCCGGCTGAAAATGTTGCATTTTTCGGTTTGTTTATGATGGACAAATCCATGCAGGGCAAAGGCGCAGGCTCACGCATTGTATCCGAGTGTGCATATTTTTTGAAAAGAAAAGGATACAAAAAGTTGAGGCTTGCTGTAGACAAAGGCAATCCGCAAAGCAAGGCGTTTTGGCTTAAAAACGGTTTTGCATTTACAGGTGAAGAGTATCCGAACGGTGAATTCAGCTATCTTCCGATGGAACGAATACTGTAGCGACTGTAATAATTGAATACATGCCCGCTGAGAGCGTTCGGGATTTTGCAGACGTCAGAAGCGGGGGTGGAAGAAGCGTTTGTTTTTTTGTTGGAATCTGGTATAATAAAGGAAGCGAATAATGTGCCGCCGAATGCGGCAGACGGAGGAAACATGAAATATATAGTTACAACCGAGGGCATGGGCTGTGAACATTGCATCAAGCGCGTTACCGCTGCAATGCAGACTTTGAATGCAGCAATCATTTACGTAAAACTTAACGATATTGCTGTTGATTTCAACGGAAACGAGAACGACCTTCGCAATGCGATTGAAGATCTCGGCTTTGATGTTATTTCAATAAAAGCACAGTGAACGGAGCGGCGGATTACAAAATGAACTCTGCTTTTTCAAGCAATAACAGTGCTGACGGGAGCAACATGGGCTTGCCTTTTGCACGCAATGAAGGTTCGGACAGCGGGCGCGTTGTTATCGGCTTGTCCGGCGGAGTGGATTCATCGGTTGCGGCTTTGCTGCTTAAAAAGCAGGGGCTTGACGTTGTGGGCGTCTTCATGAAAAATTGGGAGGAACAGGACGAAAACGGCTGCTGCACTGCGGAACAGGATTACGGGGATGCAAAGCGTATTGCGGAACAGATAGGCATTCCGTTCTATTCCGTTAACTTTTCAAAAGAATACTATGACCGCGTTTTTTCGTACTTCCTCTCGGAGTACAAACTCGGCCGAACACCCAATCCGGATATTCTCTGCAACACGGAAATAAAGTTCAAAGCGTTTTTGAATCTTGCAATGAATATGGATGCGTCGCTCCTTGCAACCGGACATTACGCGCGGCTTGACAAAAGTAATGGGGTAAAGCTGCTTCGTGCACATGATGCAGGCAAGGATCAGACTTATTTCCTTGCGGGCTTGACTTCGGAACAGCTGAAGCGCGCCTTGTTCCCTATCGGAGATATGGGCAAAAAGGCGGTTCGTGCAATCGCTCTGGAAAACGGTCTTGTAACCGCAAAGAAAAAGGACTCGACAGGAATCTGTTTCATAGGCGAACGGAATTTTAAGCAATTCCTGATGCAGTTTTTACCGGCACGGCGCGGCGACATTGTTGATCTCAGCGGTCGTGTGATAGGCAAACACGATGGTTTGATGTATTACACGCTCGGTCAGCGTCGCGGACTGGGTATAGGCGGAATGAATGAGGGCACCGGCGAGAGCTGGTTTGTTGTGGGAAAGGATTTAAAGCGCAACAGACTTGTTGTTCAGCAGGGAGAGCATGAGGAGCTTTTTTCAACGGCATTAACAGCCGATAAACTCAGCTTTATTTCAGGCTGCGCTCCGGCAAAACAGTTCCGCTGCACTGCTAAATTCCGTTATCGTCAACCGGACAGAGGGGTCACGGTCACAATGCACGGCGATGGTGCAACCATTGACTTTGATTCGCCGGAACGTGCAGTAACACCGGGGCAGTGGGTCGTGCTTTATGACGGCGATGTATGCCTCGGGGGAGGCCCGATTGATGAAGTTGCGCCGCTTAAAGCATTGCCGAAGATTTTTACCGATTAGCAGTCAAACGGCTCATTGCACGGCATTAAAAAGACATCGGAGGTATTGAAATGAAGAATATCGAAAAATATATTGACCACACATTGCTTAAACCTGATGCAACGGAAGCTGCAATCGGAAAAGTATGCGCAGAAGCCATTGAACATGGCTTTAAAAGCGTTTGCGTAAATCCCGCACGGATTGCCTTTGCCGCAAAGCAGCTTGAAGGAACCGGTGTTCTGCCCTGTTGCGTTGTCGGTTTTCCGCTGGGTGCAACGTTTTCAAAAGTGAAAGCCTTTGAAGCTGAAACCGCGATTGCAAACGGCGCGAAGGAAGTCGATATGGTAATTAATATCGGTGCTGCCAAGGACGGCAATTGGGAACTTGTTGAAAGCGACATTGCCGCTGTTGTTGCCGCTGCAAAGGGAAAAGCCGCTGTCAAGGTTATTATTGAAACCTGCCTTTTGACTGATGACGAAAAAGAAAAGGCCTGCCGATGTGCAATGGCTGCCGGTGCGGACTTTGTGAAAACTTCAACAGGTTTTTCAACCGGAGGCGCAACGGAGCATGATGTTGCCCTGATGCGCAGCGTGGTCGGAGATAAGCTTGGAGTCAAGGCTTCCGGAGGTGTGCGCACTCCCGAGGATGCGGAAAAGTTTATTGCCGCAGGCGCAACCCGACTCGGAACAAGCAACGGTGTTAAACTTTTGGGATGAAGGCACGGAGCGGATGCCGCGATTTATATGTCTGACTTTTGCAATAAATTGACGTATCGCTATCTTACAGAAGCTGAATTGCCGCAGGCAAAAAAACTTTGGGCAATATGCTTCCCCGAAGATGACGAGGAGTTCATTGATTACTACTTTGCCGAGCGTACTGCCGCCAATTGTGTTTTTGGCGCGTTTGATAATGCAAATTTAGTAAGTATGCTCTGCCGTGACAGCCGCATGATGTTTGCAAACGGAGAGCTTGTTCCCGTTTGTTTTGTTTCCGGAGTAAGCACGGATCCGGCTTATCGAAACCGCGGTATTGTCCGCACACTGATGAGCAAGCTTGATGCGGACTTGATTTGTGAGGGATTTGCGGCCGCACTGCTTCAGCCCTTTGATTTTGATTTCTACAAGAAACTGGGGTACGAAGTGTTCTCAAAACGCAGAACAGCCGTTATTAATGAAAAAGCAATCGAACAAGCTTATTCCGAACTTAAGCTGACAGGCAACGAGCAAAACAAAAGCATTTCATTTACCCGTCCTGATGCGGCGCTGATAAACACCGTTTACAATACGTATTTCGGGCAGCGAAACGGCGTTTTGCAGCGCAGCATCGAACGGTGTGAAGCACTTGCACATGAATTCATGCTTTCGGGAGCATGCAGCCTTTGTGCGGGCAGAGCTTATGCGTTTTGGTATCCAAAAGAAGGAGAACTTACTTTACACGAATTCGCTTTCGAAAACGCGCATGACGCCCTTCTTCTGCTTGAGAGAATAACTGCAAAACACTCCGAATTCCTTGTTGAGCTCCCGTGTGACCGCAGCATACCCGGAATTCCGTGCAGTGCAGAGGCTGAACCGCTCAGCATGATAAAGGTTCTCCGTGATGACTGCAATTGGCTGAGGAAGCTTCAACCGGAGCCTTTTGATGTTTGTGCGTACTGACCGGCAGTTTTTCTATAAGCACATCACTGCTCAGAAATGCAATAAGGATGATTCTGCGTTCACAATTAAATCGAGAACGGATGAAAGAAACCGAACCCCGTCTTTTTTGACATGCGGAAGGTGTTAATTATCCGTTTTTTGCTTTTAAGAGAAATACTTTTTGCCACAGCAGTTTGCAATAAGCGTTCGGCAGAGAAATTAAAAATGCCTCAAAACCCTGCTTACGGCAAAACAAGCCTTCAGCTTTGGTTAAGAGGCAAAAGCCTTATCGAGTTATGCGAAATCGAACATCCGACCGATTAGTTTTGTTCTTTCATGTCCGCTGTGCTTTTTCTGCGGTTCAAAAGCATTGCAAGAGAACATGCAATGATAGATATCCCGCAAAAAGCAAAACACCAACCGATTCCGATTTTTGTCAATACCGAAGCGGCAAAGAATGAAACCACCTGAACGAGATTTACACCGATGTTCATCACGGAAAGTGATGCGGCGCGGTTGTCTTTCAGTTCAAGCTGATCAATGATTTTGTTTTCAAGTTCTCCGATAAAATATTCCGGAATGCTGAGCATTAACGGGATCAGGAGCATCGCCGAGATCACAAGAACAACGGAGGACAATGCTCCGAAAATCGCGAATGCAGCACCGCAGATAATGCCGGAAAGAACTGTCAGATGCAGTCTTGACAGCTTTGCACCGGGGCGAACGGCTCGATTGATAATCGGTTCGGCCAGCATTTGAATTGCGGAATATGCAATGATGATTGCTGAGAGCCATTCAACGGGAACATTGCTTTTGATAAGCTTGTCGGCGTAGAAAAAGTTCACCAGGAGCCATGCGATGCCGAACAGTGAGAGCATGCATGCGTACAGTAAAGCATGCTTGTTTTTAAAAATCACAGCAATGTTTTTTGTAAACGGCAAAGGCTTTTCTGTATCTGCCGCGGCATGTTCGCCGGTATTGCGTGTTTTTTGCGGTTCACGCTCTGTAAAGAAGGAAAGCGTGAAGCAGATTGCACCCGAAATTACGGTTGCAGCCAACAAACCTTGTAACCCCAAACTGTCGTATATGAGAACATAGGACAGAGTGCTGATAATAAAGCCCGCAGTCGAAAAATTACCTGCACGAGTGCTTTTTGCAAGATAACCTTCTTCTCCGTGCAGCTCGTAAAGATATGCGCTGCTTGTTCCGGAAGCAAAACAAAAGGCCGCACCTTCAACAACAGCTTCAACAACAAAAAGAAGAAGTGAGCGCGACAGGAATGCAGCAAAAAGCAGCGCTCTTGCGATAAGGAGCAGAGCTTGATACAAAATCAACGAATTTTTATATCCGATTTTGTCGGTTATGTGTCCGAACGGAACTTCGCCCAATGCCGTTATGCATGACAGCAAAGCTTGAAGCAGGAAAAACTCAGATTCGCTTACTCCTGCCTGTGTTCTGACAAGAAGTGCGACGGGTGCAAAAAACACAAGGCCTCCAAACAGGCAGACCATATCATAGCAATCTGCGAATTTGTGCCGATGATTCATTTTTTTATTCATAATAAAGCCGAAAACTCTGTTTCGGACCGTCCTTTCTATATATTTATTTGATTTGGTTACAAACAAATCAAATAAATATTAAGACGGCATTTTTGCACACTTCATCGAATACACGACCACAAGATATTTTAACGGGTTGAAGTATAATCCCGCTTGCGCTTGATGTCAAGCTTTTTTTGAAAAAGGAAAACCGCATTGAAAACCATGCTGCATTGCAGCGCGTATATCGGTGAGACATAAGCAAATACTATGTGTGAGCATCCGCAGGCTGCTCAAAATTCGTGCGCAATAAAGAGCACAGAAAGGGAGTAAAAGCAAAATGGATACGTTGTCATTGATTTTGATTGTCATCGGCGCGCTGAACTGGGGACTTGTCGGTATTTTTCAATTCGACCTTGTTGCTGCAATATTCGGCGGCATGAGCGGCGTTGTTTCAAGAATCATTTACACGCTGGTCGGGCTTGCCGGAATCTGGGGCATAACCATGTTGTTCCGCAAGCGCAGCCGTCCCGCATTCATGCAGGATGACGGCGACGCGTAATATGCAGCCGTTAAAACAGTGAATGCATAACCGGTAATACTATCTCAAGTGAGAAAGGCGGAGAGTGTTCAGTGTGAACCTCTCCGCTTTTTGTCATGCTGCGAATGATGATTTAGTTCCGATGCGGCAAGTTTCCCGCCGTTTCATCGAGCGGCAGTGCCGTGCCGGATATTTCCTTCAGATAGGGCAGGACAAGAATCACTGCAACGACAAGGGCAATAAAATCCGAAACCGGAATTGCAACCGCAATGCCGTCGACACCCCAAATCGAATTGAACAGAATCATAAGCGGAATGTCGATTATTCCCTTGCGCAGCAGGGAAAGAATAATTGGCGGAATCCTTTTTCCGGTTGCCTGAAACAAGGTTATCACAAAGAAATTGAGAGTTGTTGTCAGGCAAGTAAAACAGATAATCTTCAGGAAAACACATCCGTGATGAACGGTGGCAGCGTTATCAATAAAGCATTTTGTTATTGCATTTGCTCCGAAAAACAGCAGCGCGGTGCCCGCAGCCGAGACGACAAGACAGTCAATGAGCAACGCGCGCAGAGCAGATTTCATCCTTGTGCGATTCCCGGAAGAAAAGTTATATCCGATGAGCGGGAGTGCGCCTTGGGACATGCCTTGACCCATTGCAAACGCAAGCATATCGATTTTTTTGGCAATGCCCATTCCCGCAACAGCCTCTGTGGAATATGCGGCAATGATTCGGTTGAGGGCTGTGTTCGAAACCGTTGCCATCATTGAAATCATAAAGCTCGGCAGGCCGACGGAAAGCACATCCGCCGGAATGTGCTGCGTTAAGGTATAGCATTTGGGTGAAAGGCGAATTGAGAGTCCATCGCCTTTTTTACAAATGAACAGAATAAAATAGATGGATGCAGCCGTATTCGAAAGCATGGTTGCAATTGCCGCGCCTTGAATTTCCATGTCAAAAACAAAGATAAATAACGGGTCGAGCAAAATGTTCAGAATACCTCCGAAAGCAACCCCGAGGCTTGCCTGTTTCGAATAACCTTCCGAACGGATGAGGTGCGCAAGTGCGGGGTTCAGAACCGTGGGCACCGCACCGATGCATATTGTCCAAAAGATATAGTCAGAACAGTAATTCCATGTTTTTGAATCAGCTCCGATTACGGGCAGCAAACAGGGACGAAGAAAGAGTATTGTAATTCCGTAGAGCATAGCGGCTCCTGCCGCCGTCCAAATGCAGAATGAAGAGCATGATGCAGCTTTTTTTCTGTTTCCAATGCCGAGACTGCGTGAAATCAGGCTTGCGCCGCCGATGCCGAAAAGGTTTGCAAGCGCGGTCATGAATATAAACAGGGGCATGGATATCGTTGCTGCCGCAACCTGATTAGGATCGTTCATCTGGCCAATGAAAAATGTATCCGCCATGTTGTAAACTACGGTTATAATCTGACTTATAACTGTCGGAACGGCAAGCGAAATGACAGCTCTGTTGACAGGCATTGCTGTAAAAAGATACTCTTTTTCGGCAGACGATGCTGCCGCATTAACTGAAGATGAATCCATTTCGGTTATTAAAACCCTCCTCATCATTTAATCTTGCGCCGATAGAGAGATTCTGCTGAAGAATCCGCTTTTTGCGAAAATTCCGAGCCGCAGCTCAGATAAATCGAACGCTCAGCTGATTTACCGCATTTTTGCCGGTCGGACACGCAACATGATTTTATGCCGCCGGTTTACCGTTGTCAAGCAGAAAAAGGTATATTTATGCCGTAATATTATCCGCTCGGTTCAAAAAAGCAGAACCTGTATAGACTTCGGAATGGCGTGCGGGGGCTTTGCTTCGGGTCTTACTGCCGAATCCATGCAATTTATATCGAAACAAGGCGGATTGGGTCTGTACAAAAAGCTTTTTTAATGGTATAATTGCTTCATATGTCCGAAGGAAAATGATATGTGCATTTGTGCTGCATATCGGATTCCAAAAAACGAATTAAATTGAAAGGAATTCTTCTGTTCTCTGCGCTGTGAACGGAAGTGAAAATCAAATACAAATTCGATGAAGCGTTTTTTTTGTGTTTTTCTTAGCTTTGCAATGATTATCTCAGCTGTTTTTGCTTTGCCGATGTTTTCGGCTGCAGCATCAACAGATGAGCCGACGGCAACGGATGTACCGACAGCAACAATCGCACCGACACCGACGTCGGAACCCTCCGCAACAGATGAACCCGAGGCAACTCCGGTTCCTGTCGCAGTAGAGGATGCTTTTGCGGATGTGTCAACGCCCTACATTGCGCTTATGGAAGCCGAAACAGGTGCCTTGTTGTATCAGCGGGATGCCTATTCGCGTGCTTTCCCTGCAAGCACAACAAAAGTTATGACCGCGATTGTTGCGCTTGAAAACATCAAAGACATGAACCGTGTTGTTACACTCGGCTGGCGTCCGGTTTCGGGCTTTGGCCCAACAAGTTCCTTAATGGGACTTAAAGCGAATGAAACCATTCCGCTTATGGATATTCTTTACGGCTTGATGATGCGTTCGGGCAATGATGCCGCAAAAGCGCTTGCAATGGAGACTTCATATGAGGTTTTCGGTCAGGATACCGAACCGTCTGAGTTAATTCCGAAATTCGTTGACCTTATGAATCAAAAGGCAGCGGAACTCGGCATGAATTCAACGCATTTTGTTACTGTTGACGGCCGCCATGATGATAATCATTACACAACGGCATATGACTTTGCGGTATTGATGCGTTATGCACTGCAAAACCCTGTTTTTGCAAAGGTAATTGCCACGGCCGAGTACGATGTTGCTCCCACGAACCAACATCCGCAGGGGATGCACTTTGAAAACTCCAACAGACTGATTTCAAACAAAACAGGCGATAATCAGAGCTTTCTTTATCAATACTGCATCGGGGGCAAAACAGGCGAGACCAACTATGCGGGTTATTGCCTTATCAGTGCATGCCGAAAGGATGATATTACACTGATTGCCGTTCAATTTGGTGACAGCAACAACAGCACAAGCAAATTTTATCGTTACGAAGTTGCAAAAAAACTTTATGATTGGGGATATGAGAATTATTGTGCGGTGCCCGTAACGGAATTCGGGCTGCAATCAGAGTTCGAAATCCAAACGGCCGGTTTTTCACCGTTTGACTCGGACTACGGCAAACTGAAAGCGACAGCTGATCTCAGCGGTTTAATGATTAAAGGCTCCAAACAGTACCTCGACGCAATAAAAAGCGATCCGTCCGGCGTTATTGTCAAAATAAACACCGATAAGGCCGTTGCTCCGATTAAAGCAGGCGATGTTGTGGGATCGGTTGAATACCTTTTTTACGCACAGAATCCGATAAAAGTTGATCTTATTGCAATGCGTGATGTTGCAGCTTCATCGGAAACAACAATTGAACCGCATGTCACGGCGTTTATTTCATCAACACCTCCGCCGGGAAGCGGCAAAAACTGCAATCTCAGTTTTCAGCGCACGCCGGGCAGCGATCAATACAGTGTTTGGGTTTATTACGATCACACATTATACACAATGAATAGCATTGAGTGGCATTATCTGTACTGTGACAATGGGGTTTTTCGTGCTGCAGCAACTGCGGACACAACTTCGCGCATCGATCTTTACCGTCGTTTTTACGACAGCAACGGTTCTGCTTATTATGTATTAACTGACTTTGTAACGGATGGTGCATCATATGTTGTTGTTTCGGACGGCATGGCCCTTTGTTCGGACAGC
>ULXR01041784.1_pt1 | contig 10752 bp, 10 predicted proteins | sample 1961511 | NCBI WGS metagenome assembly ULXR01 (sample SAMEA4835844, study PRJEB28245) | human gut metagenome | biome: gut microbiome; material: fecal sample | place: Denmark | collected 2008 | reverse complement strand
ATATTGACCTACTTTTAAATCCGGGAACGATATATTCTGCAGGATCATCAGAATCCGGATTAGAAGCAAACCGACTATTTAATATGCTCCCGGAGGATGAAAAAGCTGCTGCACGGCAAAAGCACTCTTACGCGGGATTAATTTACCAGTTAAGAAATAAGTTGGTGCATGAATTCCTGTCCCTAAATATGCCTATAAACTTTAAAGAAGGGTATTCCTATCAGCCTCCACACATGGCTTTTGAATGTTCAAATGAGGCATGTTCCCATATCCCAGGTCGATGGGCATTGCACATTCCAGAAGATTTTGTTAAAAAAGTTGCAATCGACGCCGTCGACTGCTATTTGAACGAATGCCTTGAAAAAAAGATGATTCCATTTTGTCAAACGAGCAGAAAATGCTATGCCGCATGGTATGATTAATCCGGATGCGTTACAGAATGGTTTCTTAAATCATGGTCCCTTCAAGCATTATTGACTTAATGCTTGAAGGGACCTTCTTTTATGGACTAGCAGGCCTAAACGATAAGTTACAATAGCATTTTATCGTCGACCGATGCCGGCTGAACGGAGGCTGACGCCTCCGCCCTTGACAACCCCTCGAAGCGCTGTTATTTTTGTAGAAAAGGCGGCAGCAGCTTGCGCCGCTCCCGCCTTAAAATGAAGTGACCCCAAAAAGTTAGACAATATTTGAAAACAAAATTTGTTCAAGCAGCCGAAAGAGCTTGTTGTCTGTGAAGAGCAGGCGGCAAGTCCTTTAGCTTTGCCTTGATGCGGCGGTTGTTGTAGTAGTCCAGATAGTCCAGCAGTTCCCGCTTGAAGTGCTCCATAGATTCAAATTCTTGCAGATACAGCAATTCGCTTTTGAGCAAGCCAAAGAAACTTTCCATGACAGCATTATCCAGACAGTTGCCTTTGCGGCTCATACTCTGTCGAATGCCTTTCTCACGAAGCATACGCTGGTACTGTTTATGTTGGTATTGCCAACCTTGGTCGGAATGAAGGATCAGCCCTGTTCTGTCCGGTATTGTTTCAAAAGCCTTATCCAGCATGGTAGTGACCATACTCAGAATCGGTCGGTCAGAGATTGCATAGCTCACCAAGTACCCGTTGTGCAGATCCATGATTGGGGAAAGATAGAGCTTCTGACCAAATAGGCTGAACTCTGTCACATCGGTCACCCATTTCTGGTTTGGTTTTTTCGCATAAAACTTCCGCTTGAGCAGATTCGGTGCAATTTTCCCTACTTCACCCTTGTAAGAGCGATATTTCTTGATTCTGACACGGCAAACCAATCCCAGCTGCTTCATAAGACGCTGTACTGTCTTGTGGTTCAGATGAATCCCTCTGTTGTGCAGCGCTGTGGTAATACGGCGGTAACCATACCGCCCTTTGTTTTCGTGATAGATAGCTGCCATTTCCGTTTTAGCCGCTTCGTATTTGTCTGCGCAGCTCATCCGCTTTAGATGATAGTAGAAAGTTGCACGGGGAAGTTGAGCGATTGAAAGAAGGAGATCCAGAGCGTGTCTTTGCCTCAGCTTTTGAACTACCTGCGTTTTCTGCGCTGGCGTCGCTCGTCTTCCAAAACCAAGGCTTGCAAGTTTTTTAAGTATTCATTCTCCACCCGCAACCGTTGAACTTCTGCCAGCAGATCCTCTTCTACCTCTTTCGGCAGCTTTCCCGGACGACCGGTGCTACCTCGACCCCGGCGTTCGATTGCAAAGCCATCCGGCCCTTCTGACAGATAGATTCGTTCCCAGTCCTGCACGCGCTTGTGGCGAACTCCAAATCTCTCCGCTGTTTCACAATAGCCAAGATGCTCTTCTTGCATGGTTTCCACTACCAGCTTCTTGAATTCTGGTGTGTATTTTTTGTTCGGTACCCCTTTTGGCATAATTAAACACCCCACTTGTTATTCAGTATAACATACTGTCTAACAAATGGGGTGCAGTTCAAAATAATTCTGCTCTATTTTGCACCACAATTTAGCGTTTACACAAAATTTGGGATTAACCCTCGTGAAAATCCAGTTTTATTGGATCTTCACGACTTTTTATTGGGTTGATTTTTAGAAAATGTTATTTTGAGACAGCCCCTTCATTAATTATCAAATACAATTACATATTTATATTGCTATTTAGAGAATAGACAGTATAAATATCTTGAACATTGTTTTTTCGTGGAATCATTTTTCCCTCTTGGATCAAACGATGGTAATCATCCAAGGCATCGTTTAATTTTCTGAAATTTTCATCCATTTCAATTATACAGTCTGGTAGCTGCTGAATTCTTTCGACCATATTCATATAAACAGCCTCGTTTGAAAAAATCCACTATAATTGTGGCTTCTAATATACTCGGACAACGCATCATAATATTCGCTAATTATATCATTCAATTCAGAATCTTGTTCATAATCAATGATTTTCAGATGCAAATCTTCTGTCAAAACTTGAATTCCAATAGGACGTCCATGAGATTTCCACAAATTATTATCACTTAATTTATTGGCAATTTCAAGCGCCCGTGCTTCCTTTTCCTCTAAAGTTACAGGACTTCCGTCTGCTGAGTGAATAGTCCAATCCTTAAATTTATATTTTGTTAACCACTTTTTTAACATGTCGACAGCCAGCTCTTTGGCCTGTTCGTATGAACGTAGTTCTGCAAGATCAAAGTCTTTAAGAATTAAGAATTCCGCCTGAGACAATTTATTGATCTTTGCTTTTTCTAAAAGTTCATTGATTTTATCAAGATATCCAAGTGCTGCGACTAACTTTCCGTCTTTGCTTTGCACTTGTGGATCAATTGGCCCAAGAGAAGAATAATAATTCATATAAATATTATCTCCGCTCATGCACCATATTGTACCAGCGCTGTATGCATAATCTGGAACAATAAAATTAACTTCACTATAAAAATGGCGTAAAATATCAACCATTCTTTGAACGGGAGTAAGACTTCCACCTGGTGTGGTAAGAAAAACATAGATTGCCTGATGTTTGTTGGGGTCTTTAGCTAAAGCTTCTATAATATCTTTCACATTTCTTTCGACACCATTTACAATCTCACCATAATAAGTAAAGACATCGGCATCGAGTTTAGTTTCCAATTTTTTAAGCAGTTCAGTAACCGCTACTTGGCTCAATTTTTCCAACTTATTAACCAACTCTTTCACTCTCCTTGTGTCTTTTATATTGTATCATTCAAGCGAAAAAAACACAAGGCTTAGTACATTTTATAATATGCTCTTTAATTAAAATTATACCTCTATGATTAAAGCTTTAAATTCATCACTTGACATTGTGGCAAAACCAGACAACTAAGTAGTATACGACCGTATGATCGCCAAGTGCGAGGAGCAGATCGCTGAGGCCAAGAAACAAATCGAAGAATTGCAGAATATTTCAGAAATGCTCCGCAGCCGACAGGCCAAGCTGAAGCGGGACATCAACCTGATCGACGACATCCTGCGAGAGGGTAAAATGTCAGAAGCACATCTGAGGATGCTGGTGGAGAAGATGCTCGTTCACGAGGAGGATGGCAGGCTGGATTTGGAGATCCGGTTGAAAGCGCCCTTCCGTGACCATCTGGATGTCTTCAAAACGGAGCGCAGACAGATTGTTTCCCCTCCGCAGATTTTGACTATGACAGGTTGGACGCGGTGATTTACGGCGATTACTATGCAGGGTAGGTGATAACAGGTGCGGGGATGGCTCTATGCGCGGCTTTCTAACGATGATGACCGTGAGATGAACTCTCTGCTGAATCAGCGGGAGATCTGCCAGGCGTTTGCCGAGCAGCACGGGTACACCATCGTAGGACAGTCTTTCGATGACAACATAAGCGGCATGAGTTTTGACCGCTGTGGGCTGGACGAGCTCATGGCGGCTCTGGACGACGCCTCTATTGCCGGCTGACTTCACTCAGCCGAGCCTGCAAATAATTTTGCGCATAATTCTTGACGGGACCATTCTCCCTGATTTATCCAGAGGTAATTACATGAACCTATCTGATTATGTCATAAACACCTGTTACTATTTTACAAAAATTATAAAGATGATATAGTAGATCGCATGAGGGAGAGATTTCCTTACATTCTTCAAACTATCAATATGCTAATATGGTTGCCGCTTTCTGCAGTGGCCAAATTCGAGCAAATTTTAAGAAAAACGGAGAAAACATATGTTAGAACAAAAGTTAACCGGCTATCCCTCCATTGACAAACCTTGGCTGAAATACTACACCGAGGAGGCGATTGCTGCCCCTTTGCCGAAGTGTACCCTTTGGGAAAACATCTATGAGCACAATAAAAATCATCAAGATGATACCGCTCTTCTTTACTTCGGAAAAAGGATCTCTTATGGGAAGCTGTTTTCGGAAATTGATAAAACCTCAAAATCACTCTCTTTCCTAAAAGTAAAGAATGGCGATAATGTCGCCATCTGCATGCCAGCGGTTCCGGAGGCAATCTATACAATTTTAGCGCTTAATAAACTCGGTGCCAATGCCGGAATGCTCAATCCGACTTTTTGCGAAGAACAAATTATAAATCGTCTTAATGAGATGGAAGCAGAAGTATTGATTGTCGTAAACGAGTTATACACAATCATTCAAAATGTTATTCCCAAGACCTCTATTAAGCATGTTATCACTTGTCCTGCAACTAATTCTCTTGGTAAACTGGTACGAATGGCCAAAAGGGTATCACCCATTCCGGGGAGCACAAGTTGGAAAGATTTCATCCGACATGGGGAAAGTTGCACCTATCAACCCGCACCCTATGAAGAACAAAAGCCTGCCATCATGGTTTTCTCGTCCGGCACAACGGGGGATTCTAAAGGAATCCAGCTTACCAATGATGGCATTAACGCCACTATATTCGAATATGAGTGTGGCGGTTTTGGGTTTCAGCGACAGGATGTTTATTTCGCACAAATTCCCATTTGGTTCTCCACCGGAATTTGCGTGACAATGTTAACACCTCTCGCCCTAGGCATTGTTACTATGTTGGAGCCCGTCTATAGCTTTGAACTGTTCCGCAGGCATATTTTAAAGTACAAGCCGAATTTTCTTATCACCGCAACAGGCCTGCTGGATTATCTAATGTATAAACAGCCAAAAGCTGGCGCCTATAAGCAATTTATGTACCTGTGTGCAGGTGGAGAATATGTCGCCCCTATTGCTGAAGAAAAGTATAATAAATGGCTTGCCGACAATGGCAACCTGCGCGGATTGCATAAAGGATATGGTATGTGCGAATGCGGCGGTACAGTTACTTATTCCTGCGAGAAAACCAATGCTGTTGGCTCCGCCGGCATTCCCATGCCCCATGTTACAGTAGCGGCATTTAACCCTGTTACCGGTGAAGAGCTGTGCTACGGAGAGCGCGGTGAAATCCGCGTCTTAACTCCGTGCCGTATGCTGGGGTATTATAAGAAGCCTGAAGAAACCGATAAGTATTTTCATGCCGATGCATGCGGAAATACTTGGGCTTGCACCGGTGACATGGGCTATGTCGCAGAGGACGGAAGTGTTTATGTCAGCGGGCGGATCAATGACTCCTATATCAATGCGGATAATATAACGATCTACCTGTTTGATATTGAGCGAGCTGTTTTAGATATCCCGCAGGTTCGTCAATGCAAGGCCATTATTCATAATATAAATGGCACCATCACACATGTATGCCATACCGTCCTGGTAAACAGCGCCGACCAAAAGCAAACCCTGCGCAGGATAAAAGAGCATTGTGGCAAAAATCTTGATGTCTACCATCAGCCCAGACTGGTTCGGCTCTATGACGATGCTTTGCCCGTTGCGCCCAGTGGGAAACTGGACATGAAGGAAATGAACAAAAATAATGACCACTTGATTTGTCTGTAAAAAGCGGCCGCAACAAAAATCGCCACCCATTACTCCCCATTTAACCTGCAAATGGGTGAGCAACCACGGTGGCTTTTTGCTTTCCCGCCTACCTTTCGGTGACCGCCAATTACCCTGTTTTCGCACCTATCGCAGCTTTTTATCGTCGGGCTTTGGCGCTGCGGGGCGCGGGCTTCAATATTTCACTATAGCCGATAAAGAACAACCGTTCGATTTGGCTATTTTGCCTATTGCTTCCATCGAACATTTGTGCTACAATCATTATGCAGAAAAAACAGACTCTGCTTTTGAAAAAACAATAAAAAAACGGCAGTGTATAGGGACGGCAATCCCCATACACCTGCGCAGGTGAGATAGCACCTACACAACGGACTTCGTCCGCACCGCAAGAACCAGTATACCTTTTTCTTCGAAAGGAAGCAAGAGGAACCTTGCGGTTTGCGGTGAAATACCGTCGATTTGTCTTTTCCGACACCGTGTAGGCTTATGCCCTGCACGGTGTTTTTTCATTGTGAAAAAAGGAAAGGAGTGCAGTTGATGAACACTACACAGACCACCGGTTCCCCATGCGGGGAAATGCTCCTGCGGGAGTGGCTTACCTACTGGCTGGAAAACTACATCCGCCCGGTAGCAAAGCCCTCCGGCTACGAGCACTACCGGGACAACGTCGAAAAACACATTCTCCCGCGGTTGGGAGATACCCCCATGTCGGCGCTTTCGCCCCGGGTGCTCCAGCAGTTCTTTAATGAGGAAGCACGCAGCGGCAACCTCCGCAACGGCGGAACGCTTTCTCCCAAAAGCATGCGCAATATGCGTGTCGTGCTGGATGTCGCACTCAAGCAGGCTTTGGCGGAGGGCGTGATCGGCAGCAACCCCGTCCCGCTTACCGCCGTTCGGGCGGTTCGCAAGCCCCGAGTGCAGATCCTCACAGATGAAGCGCAGGCAAAGCTGGAGGAGTACCTTTTCTCCCATCGGCACAATTACCACGCTGGCATTCTGCTTGTCATGTTCACCGGGATGCGGTTGGGGGAGGTATGTGCCCTGCAGTGGAAGGATTACGACCCCGGGACGGGTCGGCTCCGGATCGGTCATACCGTCCGCCGGCAGACCAATTACGATGCTGCCGAGGGCGAAAGCCGCACCGTGCTGGTTACCAATGAAACCAAGTCTGATACCTCCGACCGAACCCTTACCATGCCGCCCATTCTGCAGGAGTTGTTGGAGAACCAGCGCACCCGATACGTCCACAGATTCCATATCCCCACCGGCGAGGACTACATCGTCTTTTGCGGGAAGGGCACCATGGTGGATCCCGATAACCTGACCCACTACTTTGCACGGCTGCTCAAAAAGCTGGGGCTGCCCCATGTGAAATTTCATGCGATGCGGCATACCTTTGCCACACGAGCCATCGAAAACGGAATCGATGTTGCAACAGTTTCCGGGCTTTTGGGCCACGCCGATGTCACCACGACCACACACTTTTATGTGCAGCCCCGGGAGGCCGCCATGGATCAGGCCATGCGCAGGATCACCCCTGTCAGCGGCGGCAGCTTCCCGGTTGCAAATACCACCGAGCCGACGGCTCATATCAATCTCTAATTCTAAGGAGGATCACAAACCATGAGCAATCATTCCGAAGACCTTGAAAGACAGGAGGAAAGCGCTTCCCGCTTTCTCTTGCCCGAAATCATCGAGTATCTTGCTGCCCACGAATGCACCGATGTCTTTCATGTCCCCTTCGAGTTCATCATTCCGTTGAGCGATAAGCTGATGGCGGATGCATGCGCAGAGTATCTGGGCTGGACCACCGGCGACGTCGTCTCCGTGAGCCTGCTCTTTTGGGTCATGGATCAGTACGATATGATGTCGAAAGAAGAACGCAGCCGTTTCCTTGAAGTGTACTGGAAGCACATGAAGATCAATCCGTTCTAATCGCCCTTCGTCCTGCCCCAAGGGGTAGGTTGGATCAAAGTTAATGTGCAGATTAGAGTTCATCGTCCTGTCCCGCCCCATGGGACAGGACGATATACAACGCCCCCACCCAAAGGCATCTGCTGCCAGCGGGTGGGGGTTCAGCATTGTTGCGGGTACTTTTCCTTGTCCTTGCGTCTCAATCGGCTTCCAACCCTTCTTTTTCTATCCCTTCTTTGTTTTTCTGCTGCCGGTTAAACACGCGTCTCATCGCTGCTTGGTAGGCCTCGGTGGTGTCCACACGCTCCACATTGCCGTCTGCCTCCGGACGGTAGATCGCTTGTACCTGCGGTGGGTTATTCCCGGGTGTTTCGGCGGAATCCGGTGCTTTTTGAACGGTTACATAAACCGGATCGTTGGGGCATTTGGTGAAGATAGTGATATCTGCCTTGCCGGTGGTATATATGGTCTGGGAAGTGACGTTCCGGCAGGTAACCGGCTCATTGCCGAGCTTTACGGTGGTATTGGGAAAGAGGCTCAATAGCCGCCGCCGATCCAGCTTGTCCCGCAGCTCCAGCAGCTTGTCCTCATTCACATACTCGTATCTTGGACTGTCCGGGGTTTGCAGTCGATGCCCCATGAGATAATTCATGTCGTCGCCGACGATTTGGCAGATGCTGGAGCAACAAGTCGCAAAGTTGCGCCGCAGAAGATAGGCCGTGGGCTCCTTTTCCTGCATATCGTTATCCATATTCCGCAGGTCATCAGCCGCACCACCGAAAGTCTTCTCGTTCAGCTTGCACTCACGCAGCATCTTTTTTATTGCGTTGGTGTAGGTTCCGTATGGGCAGTGCTCATCAAATGCCGTATCATCGTTCACAACAGGGAAGTCATTGATATCGATCGCGTCCCCCCATTCCGCCAGAATGTGCTGTTTTCTCCTCTCTATTAGTTCGACGAGTTCGGTGGGCACCGGCATCACACGGTAGGCGTTCGATGTCTTCAGATTTTCGACGATTTTGCCCTGCTGGTTCATCTGTCTTGCAACATTGAGCACCTGCAGATCGACCTTATCGGACATCTGCTGGATATCCCCGTATTTCAGTCCGCAGCACTCCCCGCACCGCAGGCCGAGGTACAGCATCATCATTCCTCCCATGTATACCCCGCTTTTATCCAGCAGCTTATCATTCAGCATCCGCACAAAAGTCGTCTCCACGTTGATACTCAAAGACCGCGGGATCTTCAGCGCATCGGTTTTATTCTGCTGCCGGGAGCCTGAATGCTGGTAATTGATCCAATAGCAACCCCAGGTGGGATCGTAATAACCTATTTCGGCACACTCGGCAAAGTGGCACAGCTGAAGGATCAGCATCCGCCGCTTCCGTATCGTTCCCTCCGCCATCGGCAGTTGATGACTGTCATTATAGTCGGCAATCATCTTGTTGATGCCGTCCTCATAATCATTGAACCCAAGGTCGCGGAATGACTTTTCCCCCTTGAGCTCCTTTATTACCTGTGCAATACGCTCCACAATACGTTCGTACTCGGCCCTCGTATCGTCGTTCCACCGGTAACAGGCCGCCAGTCGGTCCAGCTTTTCGCTGAACAGTGTATCAAGCGGCATGCCGAGATCCTGGGCTTTCATTTGGGTAGCCTCCGGCTTTATGTGCTTCATTTATTGCTCTCCTTGTATTATAGAGTAGTAGTTATTAGAGCCCCTCTCCAAGGGCTGTGCTGCGCTGACCTTTCTTATCTGGGCCGACACACAATGGTTGCGTCGTGGCCGACTTTGATATCGACCCGCACGGGCTCATCCGCATTTATGCTTTCAACTATCGTATGGCGCGGGACGCCCGGAATGACCAGGTTCTGTGCATTCTCCCGCAAGGGGGAAAATTCATGCATTATCGGGTCTACCAGGGGTTCCCGGTTTTCGCAAACGATCTCACTGATTGCGAGATCCATTTGGGCCAGCATGGCGTGCATCTTGTGCGCATTTTTGTAGTCGATGTAATTCTTGGACACCGTGTTGTTTGGCAAATGTCCGCACAAATAACGGATTTCGTCATCGGCCAGCCCACTTCTGCGCCACAGGGCGGATGCACTGTTTGCGGAATGGGCGTCGCTGACAATATAGCCGAGGTCTATTTCCCGGTCACCGGTGTCTCGGTAAATCTTCAGCGATCTCCCTCCGGAGAACAGTTTTTTCATCTCCCTTTTCACGTCGTCCGGCGTAAGGCGTTTGCCCAATGCGTGCAAAAAAAGAGGGCCATCATTCTTGTTGATGGCCAAAAGCTTATAGATCTCGCTTGGTATGGGAATGCACCGAACTCGTTTGCCCTCCGGAATTTCAGTAATGGTATACTTCGCTTTCTCCTTAGTCATCTGCTTATATACCTGCACACAGTGGGAATGGAGATATCCCTCTATCGGAAGGATATCCTTCGTATCCAGCGCACACACCTCCTTCATCTGCATCCCCATCAGCAGGCATATCAGGATCGCAATGTTCACCGCGGGAATGTCGCCTTTGCTCTGTTTCTTCACAAGCCTGACATAAAGCTCCCTGTACTCCCGCAGGGAGAGCGTCCGCTGCTTCATGTTGGCTGTGATGGCCTTGCCGACGTTTTTATGCGGCTTATACCGTTTCGCATAGGTTGTGGCTACTTTTCTGAATACAGATGGGTCTTTATCTCTTACATACCTGGAAATCACATTCCACAGGGTATGGGAATACTCGCGAACTGTTTGCGTGTTTCCCCTGCTTTCGGCGACCTGATCGAGGCTCACCTGATCTCCATAGCTCCGGCGGATAATTATTTCGTGCAGGCGATCCCTCCCGCCATCCCCGGGCATGCGGGTAATATACCCCCTGATCTCATCACATGCAGCATGAAGGGCATCGTCGTATTCGGCGTCGCTCATGTTGTCCTTGCGCAGAAAGCGTGTCAAG
>ULXR01052124.1_pt1 | contig 10858 bp, 9 predicted proteins | sample 1961511 | NCBI WGS metagenome assembly ULXR01 (sample SAMEA4835844, study PRJEB28245) | human gut metagenome | biome: gut microbiome; material: fecal sample | place: Denmark | collected 2008 | reverse complement strand
AAGAGCAACTGATCCGTGCGTTGATGTTAAGCCATTTGATGGTGATCTATATCAAGCAAAGTCTGGGACGTTTATCCGCCCTTTGCGGTTGTGTAGTTGCCGCTACGGGAGCGAGTTGCGCTATCACCTATTTGATGGGAGGAAATAAGGCGCAGATTTCTTATGCGATCAAGAATATGATCGGTAATATTACCGGAATGATCTGTGACGGTGCCAAGCCGAGTTGCGCGATGAAAGTATCTAGTGGCGTATCTACGGCGATGCTTTCCGCTTTGATGGCCATGGAGGATAAGGTGGTGACTTCCGTGGAAGGTATCATCGATGAGGATGTGGATAAATCGATCGCAAACTTGACCGCTATCGGTTCTAAAGGAATGGAGGCGACGGATCGTCTGGTGCTGGACATCATGACCGGTAAATCTTGTTAATGGGATTCTATGGAGGAGGCACCAAAGGCGAGGAAAAAAGAGATTATGCGAGTGACACTTTTAGGGTCATTCGCTAATTTTGTTTTATTGGTATTCAAGTTCGTGGCGGGTATGTGGGGGCATAGTAGCGCTATGATCGCCGATGCGGTGCATTCGTTATCTGATTTCGTAACGGATATAATCGTACTTCTTTTTGTCAATATATCTTCCAAGCCGAAGGACGAGAGCCATGATTACGGGCATGGTAAATACGAGACTTTGGCGACTTCAATTGTCGGTATCGTCTTGCTTTGTGTAGGTTTTGGCCTTTTCTGGGAGGGAGCGAACAAGATTTATGACTTTTATTTCAAGGGGATTCCGTTGGAAAGTCCGGGAATGATCGCTTTAGTTGCCGCTCTTATCTCTATCGTGATCAAGGAATTACTGTATCATATTACGGTTTGGGTAGGAAGGAAGCAGAATAGTCAAGTCGTTATCGCTAACGCTTGGCATCATCGCTCGGATGCCTTTTCCTCGATCGGTACGGCTTTAGGTATCGGAGGGGCGATTTTGTTGGGGGATAATTGGCGTGTGCTGGACCCGTTGGCGGCTGTGATTGTCAGTTTGTTTATCGTAAAAGTAGCCTTGCAGCTGGTGATCCCGGCGATTAATGACTTATTGGAGAAATCTTTGCCGAAGGAGGTGGAGGATGAGATCTTGGCGATCATTAGTGAGGTTCCCGAGGTAAAGAGCCCGCATAATCTACGTACCCGCCGCATCGGTAATAATTTTGCTATCGAGGCGCATATACGGGTGGACGGACAGATAACCGTGACTCGTGCCCATGACTTGACGAAAGAGATCGAACAGAATCTGCGTGATAAGTTCGGTCAGGCTACGCACATCGCTTTGCACGTGGAACCAATTAAATAAACGAATTGTTATTTGACCATGATGAAGAACTTATATAGGGGAGAAGTGTTCTATTTGATCGCTTCCCCGCTGGATCATGTGGAGGCTTACCGCTATTTTGAGGATGGGGGACTGGCTATTGTTGATGGAAAGATTGTAGAGGCGGGGCCGTTCGAGGCGATGCGTTCCCGTTACCCGGATTTCCCGGTGACAGACTATTCCGGTAAATTGATTACACCCGGCTTTATTGATTCCCATATCCATTTCTCCCAGTCGGAGATACAGGGAATGTATGGCAAGCAACTTCTGGATTGGCTGGACGAATATACGTTTCCCGCCGAGGAAGCTTTCTCTTCCATGGAATATGCACAAGATATCGCTCGCTTTTTCGTGAAGGAACTGGTGAAGAACGGAACTACGACTTGTGCCGCTTATGCCACGGTTCATCCTGCTTCCGTAACCGCATTATTTTCCGTGGCTACGGAGTATAATATGTGTATCTTGGCTGGAAAGGTGATGATGAACCGGAACGCTCCGGATTATCTGATGGATACCACGCATCAGGGTGAGTTGGACTGCCGTAGCTTAATCGAGGATTGGGACGGGAAAGGACGGAATCACTATGTGATCACGCCCCGTTTCGCCATAACCAGTACGCCGGATCAATTAAAGTCTGCCGGTCGTTTACATGCCGAATATCCCAGTACCTATATACAGACACATCTTTCGGAGAATCTGGGAGAGATTGAATCTGTCTTATCGCTCTGTCCCGGTCATGCGGATTATCTGGAGGTCTATGAGCGTGCCGGATTGTTGACCGATCGTTCGATATTCGGGCATTGTGTCCATCTAACCGATCGGGAATATAAGCGGTTGGGAGAAACGGGAGGCATTATCGCCCATTGCCCGACCTCGAACCTTTTCCTTGGAAGCGGATTATTCGATATGAGGGAAGCGAACCGTTACGGCGTACGTACTACCTTGGCGACAGATGTCGGTGCGGGTACATCTTTCTCTATGTGGCGTACGATGGGAGAGGCTTATAAGGTACAACAGTTGAACGGTTATCCGATGACAGCTTTGGAGGCTATCTATAAATGTACGCTAGGCTCTGCACGGGCCTTATCGTTGGACGACCGAATCGGAAGTTTCCTTCCTGGCCGTGAAGCGGATTTCATAGTCGTGGATTATGCCGCTACCTCTGTCCAGAAATTGCGTATGGAGTATCTTCGTTCGAGAGATAAATGGACGATCGAGAATAAGCTGTTTGGCCTACAAACCCTCGGCGATGACCGGAATATGGTATGTACTTATATAATGGGCAAGCAAGTATACGGCTCAGATCCGTGCGATCATCAAGAAGCAAGTATGTAATACGACCGTTACGACGATCCATAGACGTTCGGCAGTAGCCGGGCGTAATCCCGGGAAATGATATTCTATAGCCCCGTGCTTGCAAGCGGAAAGACAATCTCCGCAATAGGTACAGGTGTAACCGATCTTCCCCTTCTTGATCTCTTCTTTATGCAGGGCATCATACCGGCAAATGTTTGTGCAAGCCATGCAATGGCAACAATCCGTGGTCAGTCGTACCCGGAAAGGAGAGAGGTACTTGAGGAAAGACACCAAAGCTCCGATTGGGCAATAGCTACTGCAATGTACCATCTTCCGTCTCTTTCTGGAAAACAATAGCATGACAAGTAGCCCGATAACTCCGACCGCTATTCCAAAAGCGGTGGCTATCTTGCCGCTCGCTCCGAATATCCGTAGCAAGATGGCTCCCAGCATGACCAGAAATAATACGCTGTATCGCATTTGCTTGTGGTAGGGGAACCTTTTTCGTTCCAATTTTCCCCGGGCACTCCATGCGTCGAATGCCCCGAAGTAACAAAGCTGGCTACACCAAGCGGGACCGGATAGTAATAAGGTGCTGATAAAAAGTATGGGCATGAATAATCCATCAAAGCGATAAAGCGGTCCGGCCAAGATTACCGCAGGGATCGGTAAATGCAGTTTCCCGGTCATAAGGAAAATGGGATCGGCAAAAATCCCTAGAGCAAGTTGCCCGAAAAAAACGATCGAGAATAACAACCACGCTCGTTTTCTCCATTTGGGACGTTCTTGCCGATCTTGCATCTTATAGCAGAGCCAACCACCGTATAGCATGGCAAGTATCACTTGTATCCATCCTCCATACGGAAATAACCTTTCGCCTATCAACAGTGGATTTTTAGGCATGACTTGAACGATCGAGAGAAGTCCCCCGACTAATAATACGGTACTGATAACAATACGTCTCGTTTTCATGCTCAATTATTTTATGCGTAAAAGTATGCCTTTTACGCGAATAATTATAGCACGGGCATTGTATTTCTGATACTAGTTACACCGATTAAACGATCATACCGTGCTCCCATTGGACAATAGTAGACGTAAATGCTATATTCGTTCTCCGTCTGGAAGAAATTACCCTCGATAGGGCCGGTCTGTCCTACGGTCTGTCCGTTAGGGACAAAGAGGTACTGATAGTTGTAACTGCCTTGTTTCAGTAAGACGGATTTCTCGTATTGATGCGTCTCCGGATTATAGCCCATCTTACTTTTCTCGTCCAATACATTATTATATAATTCACCGTTCAAATACACGTTTCCATCGGGAATTAAGTCCATGGCGAGGGTAAAGTGAACGATGTAATAGTCCGCTTCCGTATCCGGGTCGTTACAATTACTGCAACGGATGAAGAAACGGCCGTCTTGATCTTGATCGTATTGATACGATAATTGGTCACGCCGATAGTCCGTCATCAACTCTACATGGTAATATGGATTATGGAACGAGATACTTTCTACGTGCATGCCATTGTATTTGTTGCTCAAAAATTCCATACGGCGATATTCGTTTCCTGCGGGAAAGATCAAGTTCTGATTGTTCGTATAAGAGATCTGGTTTTCTAAAATAGTCATAGGCTGAAGACCTGTTACGGCATTATCCCTGCGGTTATTCTGATAAACCCAGATTTTCAAGTCGGTCTGAGGATAGGTGATGGGGAAATTCTTGTTATTGATCGCAAAGCTGACTTGTTGGTGTGACTGATTGGTATCGATATCCGTATTTCCGCTCACCGTAGCGGCGACACTAACCATCGGCTCAAAAATAGAAAAGCATGCGGTAAATACGATCTGGGAGGGATCATCCTCGTTATATACTTGCAAGGCATAATTCCCCGAGACCTTCGGTTGAACGTCATCGTTTGGGAAAAGTAATCGGTAGTTGGTGTATTGCACCGTAGTACCCATCGCATTGGCGAAATCCTCGATCGTGCTCCCTTGGAAACCATTCATATACTCAATCGGGGAAAGATTCGATTGCGTCCAATCGGCGTTGCAATGAACCAGATTATAGGCGTATCGCCCGAAGCCCGGATTAAAAGCATCGAAATTAACTTCGATACGGTTTTCACCGCCCAGTTCAATGAATGGGTCGGAGAACATCTCGCCGGCAACCTTCACTTGGAGGGTCTTTATTTGCTTATCGCTAACGTTGGTGAAGTAAGTCACTTGAGCGTTCAACGGTACTAAAACCGTGATAAGCAGCAGAAATAGGATTTTAAAAACTTTCATTTTCTTATTACTTTCTTTAACGACGCAAAATTATGGAATTATTTCTCTATTTATTTGCCTTTCCCTGCTCTAAAGCATGAAAAAATGTTTACTTTTGCAGGAAAATTACATATAAACAATTTTAGTTGTATCATGGCAAATGTGATTAAGATTAAAAAGGGTTTAGACATTAATCTGAAGGGCAAAGCTTCGGATGTACTGTTAAACGGCGGCAAGAGCGAGTCTTATGCGATCGTCCCCGATTATTATAACGGTATTCTCCCCAAAGTTGTTGCGAAAGTAGGAGAAAAAGTCAAAGCCGGTTCTGTACTGATGATTGACAAGAACCGCCCCGAGATCAAGTTTGTTTCGCCGGTCAGTGGCGAGGTAACTGCCGTAAACCGAGGAGAGAAGCGTAAGGTGCTAAGCATCGTTGTGAAGCCGGATGCGCAGATCGAGTATGAGGAGTTCGGTAAGAAGAACGTAGCATCCCTACAGGGAGCAGAGGTGAAAGAGGTACTTCTGAACGCTGGTATGTGGCCGTTTATCAAGCAACGCCCATACGATATCGTTGCCGCTCCATTGGATACTCCGCGTGATATCTTCGTTTCGGCTTTTTACTCCGCTCCGTTGGCTCCAAACTTCGATTTTATCGTAAAAGGTCAGGAGGCTGATTTCCAGACTGGATTAAACGCCCTAGCTAAATTAACGAATGGAAAAGTGTATGTGGGTGTAAGAAGTGGTTCTGTCGTGAGCGGAATGAAAGATGTGGAGATCGTGGAAGTAGAAGGTCCGCATCCCGCAGCGAACGTTGGCGTGCAGATCAATCATATCAAGCCCGTTAACAAGGGTGAGGTAGTTTGGACGGTTAATCCGGCAGACGTGATCGTTATCGGACGCTTGTTTAACAAGGGTGTCGCCGATTTCAGCCGTATGGTTGCTATTACCGGTTCCGAGACTACCGAGAGAGGCTACGTTAAAACGATTTCAGGTTGTACGATTAAGAGCTTGGTTAACGGTAAAGTGTTAGGACAGGAACATATCCGTATTATCAGCGGTAATGTTTTGACAGGTACCAAGGTGAATATGGATGGTTACCTAGGCGCTTATGATAACCAGATCACCGTGATTCCGGAAGGTGATGAGACGCATGAGTTCTTAGGTTTCGCTATGCCTCGTTTCAACCAGTTCAGCGCTAGCCATAGTTACTTTAGCTGGTTAGGTACTAGCAAGGAATATGTGATCGACGCCCGTATCAAAGGTGGTAAACGTGCCATGATCATGTCTAATGAATACGATAAGGTGTTTCCGATGGACATCTATCCGGAGTATTTGTTGAAAGCGATCATTGCGTTCGATATCGACAAGATGGAGAACTTAGGTATCTATGAGGTGGCTCCCGAGGACTTCGCTCTTTGCGAGTTCGTGGACACTTCCAAGATCGAGTTGCAAAAGATCGTTCGCGACGGATTGAACCTGTTGTATAAGGAAATGAATTAATAACATAAAAAACTTATAATACATTGAAAGCGTTAAGGAATTATCTCGACAAGATTAAGCCTAACTTTGAGGAAGGCGGAAAGCTGGCGATGTTCCGTTCTGTTTTTGACGGTTTCGAAACATTCTTATTTGTTCCGAACGAGACCTCTAAAACGGGCGTACATATTCATGACTGTATTGATTCAAAGCGTGCCATGACCGTGGTTATCATCGCTTTGTTGCCTGCTTTGCTTTTTGGTATGTATAATGTCGGTTATCAGCACAATTTAGCTGTGGGGGCTGATCCGGGATTTTTGATGACTTTTATTTTTGGATTTTTGGCGGTATTGCCTAAGATCATTGTTTCGTATGTGGTAGGTTTGGGTATAGAGTTCGCTGTCGCCCAAGTGAAGAAGGAAGAGATTCAAGAAGGATTCTTGGTTTCCGGTATCTTGATTCCGATGATCGTTCCGGTCGATACTCCGTTATGGATGATCGCTGTAGCTACTGCTTTCGCTGTTATTTTCGCGAAAGAGGTATTTGGTGGTACGGGATATAATATATTTAATGTAGCATTGGTTACACGTGCGTTCTTATTCTTCGCTTACCCGGCAGCAATGTCTGGTGATCAAGTGTTCGTTCGTACGGCTGATACGTTTGGTATCGGGGCTGGCCAAGTAGTTGACGGTTTTTCCGGAGCTACTCCGCTAGGACAAGTCGCTATCGCTGGTAAGGAGATGATCGGTTCTTTCCAAGCTGTTGACGTATTAGGCAACCCGATCTCTACTTGGGACGCATTTATTGGTTTGATCCCGGGCTCTATCGGTGAGACTTCCGTATTGGCTATTTTGATCGGTGCGGTTATCTTGTTGGTTACGGGTATCGCAAGTTGGAAGACAATGGTTTCCGTGTTCGTGGGTGGTGCTTTCATGTCATTGATCTTTAATATGATCGGTACTACGGTCGCTATGTGCGTATCTCCGCTGGATCACTTGTTCTTAGGTGGTTTCGCTTTTGGTGCCGTGTTCATGGCTACAGACCCTGTGACTTCCGCTCGTACGGAGACAGGTAAATATATCTATGGTTTCCTTGTAGGTGCTATGGCCATTATTATTCGTGCGTTGAACCCGGGTTATCCAGAGGGTATGATGCTCGCTATCCTGTTGATGAACGTGTTCGCTCCCCTGATCGACTATTATGTTGTGGAAGCTAATATCTCTCGCAGATTGAAACGTGTAATAAAATAAAGTAAGAAGGAATATGGCTAAATATAAATGTAAGGTATGTGGCTATGTCCACGAGGGAAATAAGGCTCCTGACACTTGCCCGGTATGTTCCGCTCCTGCTTCCGAATTTGAGGAAATCAAGGAGGAGGGCGCCGCTAAGAAAGGCATAAACCGGGATAGCAATGTTTATACGGTTGTTTATGCGGCTGTGATGGTTGTGCTAGTGGCTGTCGTATTGGCGTTTACTTCACAATCATTGAGAAGTTTTCAGAAACAGAACGAGGATAACGATAAGAGACAACAAATTCTGCGTTCTATCAACGTAAATGTTTCTTCTTCTGAGGCTGAGACCAAGTACAACGAGTTGATCAAGGAAGCTTTCTTGGTAAACGAGAATGGTGAGAAGGTTGAAGGCGACGCTTTCGCTACGGATGTAGTTAAGGCTGCTACTGAGCATCAATATCCGGTTTTCGTCGCAAATGTAGATGGTCAACCGAAATATATCATGGCTTTGCATGGAGCAGGTCTTTGGGGTCCGTTATGGGGTTATATCTCTGTAGATAGTGATAAGAATACTATTTATGGTGCTGACTTCAGCCACCAAGGTGAAACTCCGGGTCTGGGAGCTGAGATCTCTAAACCGGCGTTCAGCAATGAGTTCAAAGGTAAGAAGATCTTCATGAGTGGAGAATTCAAGTCTGTCGCTGTTGTTAAGCCGGGTAAGAGCGTAGCGGGACAGGATTATGTAGACGGTATCTCAGGTGGTACAATTACCAGTAAAGGTGTGGATGAAATGTTATTCAACAGCTTGAGCGGTTATGTTAAATTTTTGACCTCACAAAATTAAGTAGAAGATGGGATTATTATCTGAAAAGAATAAAGAAGTTCTGTTAGGCCCGTTGAGCGCTAACAACCCGGTTGTCGTTCAGATGTTGGGTATTTGCTCTGCGTTGGCTGTAACATCAAAACTTGAGCCGGCCATCGTGATGGGTATCTCGGTGACGGCTGTCGTAGCTTTCGCTAACGTGATCATTTCATTGATGCGTAATACGATTCCGAACCGTATCCGTATTATCGTGCAATTGGTGGTAGTTGCCGCTTTGGTGACAATCGTTAGTGAGGTGTTGAAAGCTTTTGCTTATGACGTAAACAAACAGCTTTCCGTATTTGTCGGTTTGATCATTACGAACTGTATCTTGATGGGACGTCTGGAAGCGTTCGCCTTGGGTAACGGCCCATGGGAATCGTTCTTGGATGGCATTGGTAACGGTCTGGGATATGCGATTATTCTTATTATCGTAGGTTTCTTCCGTGAATTGCTAGGATCTGGTACCTTATTGGGTTTCCAAGTGATTCCGCAGGCATTCTATGATCTGGGTTACGTGAACAATGGTTTGATGATCTTGCCTCCGATGGCGTTGATCGTGATCGCTGTTATTATTTGGGTTCATCGTGCTAAGAACAAGGAACTTCAAGAAAATTAATGTTAACGATTAAACGAATAATAGAATGGAACAATTATTAAGCACATTCGTCCGCTCGATCTTCGTTGACAACATGATCTTCGCATACTATTTGGGTATGTGCTCTTTCGTGGCTGTCTCAAAGAACGTGAAGACCGCTTTAGGATTAGGTATAGCAGTGACATTCGTACTTTTCTGTACGTTGCCGATTAACTATATGCTTGAGAATTATGTATTGAAAGAAGGTGCGTTAAGTTGGTTAGGCCCGGAATATGCGGAGGTGAACCTTAGCTTCTTGGCGTTTATTATCTTTATCGCCGTTATCGCTTCTTTCGTGCAGTTGGTCGAGATGGTAGTCGAGAAATTCTCTCCGTCTTTGTATGCTTCCCTTGGTATCTTTTTGCCGCTGATCGCTGTAAACTGCGCTATCTTGGGTGGTTCTCTGTTTATGCAACAAAAAGCGTTCCCTAATGTAGGTGTCGCCACTGTTTATGGTTTAGGATCTGGTATCGGTTGGTTGCTGGCTATCGTAGGTATGGCGGCTATCCGTGAGAAATTGTCATATTCAAATGTCCCCAATGCTTTGAAAGGTTTGGGTATTACTTTCATCATCACGGGTTTGATGGGTATGGCATTCATGTGTTTCTCTGGTCTGAAGATTTAAGTATTAACGCATTAAACAAAATATAAAGATGACTTTATTAATGTCGGGCGGACTTACGATTGGTGTCAGCGCAATAGTATTCTTATTGATCACGCTGATCTTGGTCGGTTTGCTTTTGTTCGCCAAAGCAAAATTGGTGCCTTCAGGGAATGTAAGCTTGAAGGTTAACGGAGAGAAAGATATAGAGACCCCGATTGGTGGAACTTTGCTAGGTGCGCTACAGAGCGGTGGCATCTTCTTGTCTTCCGCTTGTGGTGGTGGTGGTAAATGCGGTCAGTGCCGTGCTCAAGTTATTGATGGCGGTGGTGAGATCCTACCTACTGAGAAAGGTTTCTTCTCTCGTAAACAAGTGAAAGATCATTGGCGTTTGGCTTGTCAATGCAAGGTGAAAGAGGATATGGTCGTTCAGGTACCAGACGAGGTATTTGGCGTTAAGGAATGGGAATGCGAGGTTATCAGTAACAAGAACGTCGCTACATTTATCAAGGAGTTTATCGTTGCATTGCCTAAAGGTGAGCACATGGACTTTATTCCGGGTTCTTACGCTCAGATCAAGATCCCTACATACTCAATGGATTATAACAAGGATATCGATAAGAGCTTGATCGGCCCCGAGTATCTGCCGGCTTGGGAGAAATTCGGTTTATTCGGTTTGAAGTGTAAGAACGACTCACCGTCTATCCGTGCCTATTCTATGGCTAACTATCCTGCTGAGGGTGACCGTATCATGTTGACCGTGCGTATCGCTACGCCGCCGTTCAAACCGAAACCACAAGTTGGTTTCATGGATGTGATGCCGGGTATCGCTTCTTCTTATATCTTTACGTTGAAACCGGGTGATAAGGTGACTATGAGTGGTCCTTATGGTGATTTCCACCCAATTTTCGATTCTAAGAGAGAGATGATGTGGATTGGTGGTGGTGCTGGTATGGCTCCGTTGCGTGCCCAAATCATGCACATGACGAAGACGTTGAAGACTACGGATCGTAAGATGTCTTACTTCTATGGCGCGCGTGCCTTGAACGAAGTGTTCTATTTGGAAGATTTCTTGGAAATAGAGAAAGAATTCCCAAACTTTACGTTCCACTTGGCGCTTGACCGTCCTGAT
>ULXR01069220.1_pt1 | contig 11064 bp, 6 predicted proteins | sample 1961511 | NCBI WGS metagenome assembly ULXR01 (sample SAMEA4835844, study PRJEB28245) | human gut metagenome | biome: gut microbiome; material: fecal sample | place: Denmark | collected 2008 | reverse complement strand
CTGTTGAGATTCTTCAATTGTTATAACATTAGTAAAATAGGGTACATCACCAAAACGAGAATACAACTCAAAATAATGAAAAGCCCGAATTACCATAGCTTCAGCACAATATCTGTTCCGAAGTTCCTCACTCAGTCCAGGAACTTTATCAATATTGTTCAGCAGTTGATTACATACACGGACTCCTGCATAACGACTATCCCAGACAGATTCTACATAAGGATAAGCAGTAGAATAGCTACCATTTCCTATAGACTGATTAAACCCTGTTTGCACTTTTGTATATGCATTATCTGTCATAGCATCGGCATATAATACCTCCTCCGCGCTGTACAAGGTAGGATAACATGCGTTTAATGCATATAAAGCAGAACCCTCTTTTTCCCAAAAACTTAAATCAGTTTCTCTGTCGTATGGCTCTGTGTCAAGAGGAACACATGCTACAACAGAATTAAGAAGTATCCCTCCTACTATATATTTCATCATACTAAATGTTCTCATAGCTTATTAAAATTTAATGTTTAATCCCATAGATATTACGCGAGAAACAGGATAAATACGTCCTCCACCATCAGTCGTCTCAGGATCCCATCCGCCTTTTATGTGACTTAATGTAAATAAATTCTGACCACTCAGATAAATTCTTAAATTTTTCACATATACTTTTCTCATCCATTTTTGCGGGAAAGTATAACCAATCTGAGCATTTTTCAATCGTAAATAAGAGCCATCTTGAATCCAGAAATTAGATTTAGCAGCATTGTTAGCAGACTCTGCACCTACAGTTAAACGTGGATAAGAAGCATCCGGATTATTCGGAGTCCAGCGATCTAAATGAAAATCAAAAACTGGTCCTTCATTATTATTATGAAAAGCTTCTACAGATTCACCACGTAACCAAACATTGCGTCGACCTACACCTTGCCAAAACATTGAAAAATCGAAACCTTTCCAAGTAAATCCATAACTAAATCCATAAGTATAATGAGGGAAATTATCTCCAAGTATAAAACGGTCATCACTTTCTTTCACCAAGCCGTCGTTATTTTTATCAACATAACGCAGATCGCCAGGTTTTGGAGTTATCCCATCCAACCAAGGTCCCTGTGCAACCTTTTCATCGTTTTGGAATATACCGTTAACTCTATAAGCATAATAAGAATTAATAGGATATCCTTCTTTGATAATTGTATTAACATCTGCCCCATTAATCCATTCAACACCACGAGTATCTATCACCTCATTAGCTGCATCAGAAACATTTCCTGAAACAAAATGTTCTACCTGCCCGGTCTTGAATCGGTAATTCATATTTAATTCCCAACCGCGATTTCTCACTTTTCCAGCATTTTGGACAGGGCTACCTCCACCGAACATACCTGGAACGGGTAAACCTATTAAAATGTCACGAGTTACATTATTAAAGAAATCAGCTGTAATATTCAATGAATTATTAAAGAATCCAACATCTATACCCAAATCGAACATTGCAGTTGTTTCCCATTTTATATCGGTATTAACAGCTGCAAACGAAGCTCCATTTACTATCGTATTGCCAAAATTATATTTAGGATAAACTGTTACAGATGATAAATATTGATAATTATCAATTCTGTTATTTCCAACTAATCCCCATGAAGTTCTTAACTTTAAAGAAGAAACATGTTCTTTTAGTTTCTCAAAAAATCTTTCTTCTGAAACTCTCCATCCTAAAGAAAACGAGGGGAAAAGAGCAGAACGATTGCCTTTTGCAAATTTTGAAGAAGCATCATTACGCAAATTTGCTTCAAATAAATACTTCTCATCGTAATTATAATTAAGACGTGCAAATTCCGAATAAATAGACCAGTCACTTCCGCTTCCAGAGTTTCCAACATTAGAAGTCTGAGTGCCAACCATTATATCAAAATCAGATGTTTCTGTCACACGATATGTATTATATCCTTTGTCACTACCTCCTTCATAAGAGTATCCAACCATTGCACCTATCGTGTGCTTACCAAAGGACTTATCATAAGTCAACATTACGTTAGTTGTAAGATTCAATGAACGAGCAAACTGTTCTGTCATGCGATTCTCTGTATCACCGGAAGCTGGAGCTTCAATTGCTTTTCTATTTTCATGAGTACGATTGTTATACAACTGCCCACCAATCATTCCTTTCAATTTTAGTCCATCCCAAATCTTCAACTCAGCATTAAGTGTTGCAGATACATCATCATTAGAGTTCTGACGATAACCTCCTTGTTCCAGTCTAGCTAAAGCATTCGAATTACTACCACTAGGATAAGTATATGCTCCACTTTCATCTTTAATCGGATAAATAGAGGGCATACGAGTTGCTTGCTCTATAATCCATTCTGTCCAATAAGCATGATCTTTAACTTCATTACGAGCATATGCAACGGTTGTGCTGAAATTAAAACGCTCTGAAACTTTATGACTCAAATTTAAGCGTCCATTATATCTTTGTTGACCATAATCCGGTCCTTTAAACATACTATTTTGATCCATATACCCTAATGAAACCAAAAAAGTTGTTTTATCATTACCACCAGAGAAAGATAAATTGTGGCTTTGCTGAGGAGAATTTTTCTTATAAAGTTCTTCAATCCATTTACAATTAGGACCACCGTTACGATAATATGCAATCTGCTCTGGAGTAAAAGCTGCAGATTGTCCAGAATTCACCAATGCTTCATTTCGCATTTCTGCATATACCCATGAATCAACGACTTTCGGTAAACAAGTAGGAGACTGCCATCCATACTGCATTTCATAAGTTACTTCATTTTTTTGGGCAGAACCTTTTTTAGTTGTTATCAAAATAACACCATTTGACGCACGAGAACCATAGATAGCTGTAGATGAAGCATCTTTTAATACTGAAATATTTTCAATGTCCGAAGGATTTACATTTTGAATATCACCAATAATTCCATCAATCAAAACCATCGGGTCATTATTATTCATCGTATTTAATCCACGAATATTAATACTAGGACGCGCACCTGGAGCTGAGTTAGACTGCTGAATTACTAATCCAGAAGTAGTCCCTTGCAAAGCTTCAACAATATTCGTAACTGGTTTCCCTTGAATATCAGATGTTGAAACAGAAGCAACAGCCCCTGTAAGATTTACTTTTTTCTGTGTACCATATCCTACCACGACCAGTTCATCAATCATTTCTGTATTAGATTTCAAAACGATTATCATATCTTTTTTCAGATCTTTTCCAGAAATAATTTGGTCTTTATATCCGACAAACGATATTTGAAGTTTAGAAGAAGAGGTTACTTCCAAAGTAAATTTACCATCCATATCAGCAATAGTACCTTGCTTAGTGGCAACATCTAATACACTAGCACCAATCATCGGTTCACCCGACTCATCTTTTATAATACCAGATATGAGTCGTGACTGCTGTTGCGCCAGCATTGGTATGGAAACCAACGAAAGCAACAAACTAGCTACAAAACACATTATTACATGTTTCATAAATTGATTAAGATTTAAAAGTTAATAATTTTAATAGACCAATTAATATATACCTATTGAAAACTTGTTACCTAAAGAAAACTAAACTTCTAACTGTGATAACGCATATGCATAAGCACCTCGCATGATAGAGCAGCTTGCTCCTTCACGACTACACATCACTGCAATGCGTTTCGTATTATTATAGGGTACTTTAATTGACGTACCGGGAATCAAGACCTCACGATGTTGATAATCCAGAAACTTCTTCCCCTCCATTTCATCTTCCCAGTTATAAACTTCCATCTGCAAACATGGGAATTGCTCTCCTGAAAACATTGACAATGTCGCGCGCAATTCATTTACTAAAGCCGGTAATATATAGTGAGAAGCACCAGCTAGCCCACCACCTATCACCACTAACCCATCTACAATATTCAGTGCGGAAGCAATTGCACTTCCTGCCATTTCTCCTAATTCCTGAAAACTAGCTATTGCAGCTTTCTTATCACCTTCCTTTATTCCTTCAGCAATTTCATAGATATCTTTAGGAGTCAGATTGACATCCTGTACTCCTGACAATTCACGATACACTCTTTTAACGGCACGGATACTGACACTTTCTTCTGCAAGCATTGAAGGATACTTCTTGTTACGCATCAGCCAAACGTCCCCTCCACAGCCATTATCTCCTGTCAACAATCTGTTATCTATTACAACCCCAGCTCCAAAGCCAGTACCTAATGTTATTCCCAGTAAATTTTTATATATCCTATCATGCCCCATTGCCTCCAATTCTCTATTTACCATAGGAAGAGCTCCAGATAAAGCCTCACCATAAGCAAACAGATTTCCATCATTTTCTATATAGACAGGAATGCCATAATGATGTTGCAAAAATGGTCCAAGAGCTACTCCCTGACGAAAAGAAGGGAAGTTAGGCAAGTTTCCACCTATCACTCCATTTTTATAGTCTGCCGGACCTGGGAAGGCAAAGCTGATTGCAACAGGAGGTGTATCCAAGCTTTTAATTACGGCATCAAAACCAGCCACTAAAGTGGCTAGGCATCTATCCAGATTGTCCGAACAAGAAGGCATACAAACAGGCGAAACAATCTGAATATTGCCTCTGATGGCAGAAAAAACAAAATTAGTTCCTCCTGCATCAAGGGTCAATACTATTCGTTTGTCATTCTCGTACATATTTTTAAGGCTCCTTTAAAGGTTTATTACTCTGTTTTTCTATTATCAGAAGCGTACATAAGCTTTCACTGTCACACACTCTTTACCTTCTGACAAACCATAAGGACGGATAGTATATTCACCCACACAAGCCGGGATAATAAAGGTTTCAGCATAATGTACTACAAATGGTTCGAATGAATGAGTAGGACTTTCTACAATGGCTTCTTCCCCTTCCAATAGATTGAATACATTCACACTGTTGTTGGTATGGTGCAATACGGGAGCAGAGAACCGATGACGGCGAGTTTCAATAAATTCATTTTCATGCAAACCGGTACGTTCTTCCATCCAGCCTTCACCTTCACCTATCAAGGTCACATGGTTACGAAGTTTTTCGTATACATAATCCGTATTTCTATTCCAATTAATGACATGTTTTCCACGTTCTACATTTATCGGACGAGGTTTTCCGTCAAGTCCCAAGCGCTGCCAGTCCCAAAGTTTGAAAGTAAACAGATTGGGAGTTGAACTGATTTCAAGTACCATACTGTTTGAACCTGAACAATGGATTGTTCCTCCAGGTATCAAGAAATGGTCATGCTTTTTGGCCGGTATCTTGTTTACATACTTTTCGGCATCGAATACGATTTCACCACGCTGCGCTCTGCGTAAATCCTCTATCATAGCCTCACGGTCTACCCCATTCTTTACACCTAAATAAACAACTGCATCTTCTTCTGCATCCAGCAGATAGTAGCTTTCGTCCTGTGTATAGTACATACCGAAATTCTCGCGGATAAACTGGGTTGTAGGATGCACCTGCAAACTTAAGTTTCCACCACCTATTGTATCCAAGAAATCGAAACGTATCGGAAAGTCTTTTCCAAAACGTGCTTCAACAGGCTCTCCAAGTAATTCTTTACTTTTCAACAACACCAAATCAACTGAAGGTAATTCAAAGCGTACACCATTTACTTCAAAATAAAGGCTGTTTTCCTCGGGCACACAGTCGAAGCACCAACCGTAATTTTGCTTACTACGGTCCAAATCACATACCTCCTTCATCCATTGTCCTCCCCATGGCGCCGGATCAAAGAAAGGAACAACACGGAAAGGTTTCGTTGATGTTTTCTCAATGCCTTTAAAGAACGTTTCACGATCGATCATTTTAGGTTGTCCTGCAATATGAGTATCCAACCAAAAATCCACTTTATGAAACAACGATTCTTTATAACGATCGCATACACGCCAATCATTAAAATATCCTCTTTTATACTGGAGCGAAACAGCTTCATTACGATTGTCTATACCTAAAGCTTTTACTTCATGACGACGGAAACGTTGCTGAATTTCCCAACGAGCCATATCCACATATACAAGCATTGCTTCAGGGGCAACCATATACGCTCCTGTACCTAACACAATAACAGGCTTATTGCTTTCACTGACCTTTTTTTGTGCAGCCGCCAGCTTTTCACTATCAAAATAATCTGCCAAGCATAAATTGGTTACATAGCCAAACAGTACATCATCAGTCATAAAGCGCTCTGTCATTCCTGCTATGACCGCTTCATCTTTATACAGCTCACTCACCAGAATAATTTCTGCCGACTGAAGTAAAGAAAACTCATCTATAAGTTCTTTTTCATACACCCCAGTATAGCAGTCGACTGCTAACACTGTTTTTCCTGATAATTTAGACGCTAGAATGTCACGTATTTCATTCCATCCTTGATGAATCTCTCCATCAATTACCGTAGCAGGATACTTATCATAATTCGGTTTTCTCATAAAAGCACCTTTTATTTGTTCATACATACTATTGTTTTGTGCAAATATATGAATAATATTTTATATTCAAATAGAATTAATACAAAAAATTACATTTATATCAATAGAATAAAATTATAAAACAAAAGCACATCGTCTTATATAATACCATAATTTTCAATATATTATATAAATTCCATCTTATATAAAAAAATAAAAAGACAACTATTGCGAACAATTGTACATATCAAAAGCAATGTATTCAAACATAAAAAATACAATATAATTTTCTAGACAGACTTTGGATATTGACTATTAGCCAAAAAGAAACCCGTCATCGGATATGACCGACGACGGGTAAGCTAGTATCAAAAACAGTATTCAAATAAACATTACCAGTATATTTTGATAAATTTACTTTCCCAAGGTTTTAATTTCAAAGCAGCTTGTTCACCTTTAACTGTTTCTCCAACAACATCACATACTTCTGCTTTCTTAACATGCACAATATCCGAAGAAAAAGAAAGGTCTACCATTTGACCGCCAATCTCTCTAAGTTGCAACATAACAGCATTTTCATTTTCAACGGGAGTCATATTCACTAATAAAACATTCTCTGAATTCATTTTCAGAATCTTTTTCACCTGATTAGTGCCATCATTTCTTTCTCCAGCAGGCAACACCCTAGTCAGGAAAGGAATTCTATTAGACCACGCAAATTTTGTTGCATATTCCAAAGAAGAATCGTCGGAAGAATTTATAAAATAACTCCATTGGATTTCTCCTACCTGATCTGCATTAAAATTCGTAACCCAATAATTATTCATTGACCATGAATACATATTAGTAGACTGAGGAACCGCTCCGGCCTGATAACGCCCTGTATTAATTGCTCCAAACTGCATAAGAGGTATTTCCTGACTACACATAACAACTTGTGAGCGATTATTTCGCACTGTTGCAAAATTCTGCACTGTATACCAATCATTAGACGAACCTTTTATTTGATCAACACCTGCTTCTATATTTCCACCAGGAACATCTAAGAAGATTTTTCCGTTTTCAACCTGATAAGGGAAAGAAACATATACTGCTTCCGGATCGATTACAGCTTTTTTACGCAAACGATAAAGTACTTCTATCTTTTTCTCCACATTGTATATACGGAATTCTACCATTAAATTATCTTCACCAATGCCGGCAGAAGTAGTTGCACGAAAACGATAAGTATCCCATATTTCTCCTTTTTCAAACTGTTCAAAACGGATTTTTTCCGGATTGCGACGTAAAAACTGAGGAGCCTGATATTTCTCCATAGGATGACGACTGTCTATAATTTCATAAACAAACTCACCCAATTCCCACTTTGCATCATCTGTAAGCAAAGAACAATTAAGTTCTTTGTCGAATAAATGTTTAATTGTTCCACGCTGCAAATTAAAATCAACCGCATACCAATCATTTTCTATATGTGTATCGGCTAATTGTATTATCCGTTCAACTACAGGACGAGGAGCATCTTTTACTTTAATAAAATAACGTTCGCAACCTAAAGCCGGAACATTTCGCACATACAGATACCAATATGTACCATCAGAACGAACTTCTCCTGCCTGAGCCGGAACCTTATTACCGGCAGCGTCTACAATTTCAAAATCTTTTTCTTTCGGTAATATCTGGTGATCAATATACACCTTAGCGACTCCACTATAATCCCAGTTTAATGTATTAAAAACAGCAACAGACGGAAGCTTCGCCTTAGGAGTGAATGACTGAAGTAACCCCATAACAGTTTCTCCCAATAATCCGGTATACCGATATGCTTCCCATGCATACGATTGCTTTAACGAACGCTGTTCCCATGTTTCCAACCCATAAGGATTACGCACACTCTCACTATGTCCAAACGTATGCTCATCATAAAACAGCAAAGCATTATTAATTCCTGCAATCTGCTTATGTATATCAGCGGGCAATTCTGCTCCCAACATTTTGGCAAAAGATAAACCTACTTGATTAGCAATCACATTTGAGTGAGTGATACGAGACACAGCGGCTTCACGGGCACCAGAAGCAAAACCGTCCGTCCACCAGTCGGGCCATGCCCCACGAATTGTCTGAATTTTATCCGCATACTGTGTTTCTACCGTTTTTATAAACTCTGTGGCAACAGCTGTTCTCAATTTAGGCTATTCATATTTTTCATTCCAGCGCTTTACCATTTCACAGCTTTTGGTTGAAGGAGGTGCATTGTCTGTAAAATACCCTGAATGTTGAGCTGCACAAACATCATATGGGTAATGTTTATCTTCTAATTGCTTCAGATACTCCAACACCTTAGTTTCAAACGTCTCAAAATCGTCATTGTGAATTCCGCAAAAATTTCCCTGATTATAATGCCCTGCACGATAAGCCAGCATTTTCTTTTCTGAAGGAGATTCCCACCAAAATACGGTCGGCTTATCAAAACAAATCAGAGCACGATGTCCATGGGTACCCATATTCAAATATTTCACTCCCGCATCAGCAAAATATTCACTAAAGCACCAGCCAATACCATTTACATCATCTTGCATAGCCAACTCCGCACGCATTCCATGCTGACGGAACTGCTTAAGAGGAGCCAATGATGCCGCCAAAGTTTGCTCATCCGGCAATTCGTCAAAATTAAGACACATCGTAGCAAGCTCAATACGCCCCTCTTTGATTCTTTGTTTCAAGCGCGCAATCTGCTCCGCCGGACGGCATTTTAAATATTCGCTGACAGCCCATGAAATTTCACAAGTCCAACGAAACTTTGCCGGCTCCGGATAATTATCGGTAGCGTCACAATAATCCAATGCATAATCAATATAACGTAAATGTTCCGCCAATATTTCCATTTGGGAACGGGTATAGCCAATGTCTGTGTGTGTATGTTGCACCAGATTCATTTGCCAATGACGAACCGGATTTATCTTTATAGGTTCAGTATAAAGTATTTCTCTTCCTTGCTTCACAGTCAATACATCTTCCTGTACTTGATTTACCTCTGGAATTTCTATATAAAAATTATTCTCTCCGGAATGCAGTTTCACCTTTTTAGTAACTTGACCCAATTGAAGAACTATAGGCTCAACATCCCCTTCATGCACAATGTTTATCCAAACTCGCTGCTGTAAACCACTATCCGACTTATATAAAGCTGGAAGAGATGTGATTTCCACATTTTTTATCACTAAAGATGCTATTGCTGGAACAGACATTCCCAACCATATCACACCTGCTCCTAATAATCGTCTTATATTCATATAAATACTATTTTATCAGTTTACCTTTTCACAAGCAAACACTATTAAATTTAAGCGATGGTTTTAATAATTATCCTTTGGAGAATTCCCCATCTGAATATCCAAACGTCCACCTTTTACAATTTCAGAGAATGGAATACGAGGTTCGCGCAACTGTTGTCATTTAAAGAATATTGCTGCACATAAGAAGTTCCTTTTTCATTTCCTGAAGTCGTGATAATGAACTCTTTTCCTGAATAATATTTATCGCTTAAACGAATAGTTACTTTATCAAACAGAGGAGCTCCCAGGGCGAAAGAAGGATTCTCATCCGTCAGTCCTTTCACATCAAACAGTCCAATAGATGAAATCACATACCACGCTCCTAGTTGCCCCTAATCTTCATCCTGACCATATCCATATCCATGAATACCATCTGTGCCATAAAATTCATTCAAGATTGCACGAACCCATTTCTGTGTCAGCGACGGGCGACCAAATTCATTAAAAAGCCACGAGATATGTAAGTAAGGCTGATTACCCTGATTATATAAAGTTTGTAATCCTGCAAAAGCACCGACTTCTGTTCCACCACAAAAAATCTTCTTTTGAGAAATCGTAAAGATACTGTCCAGACGTAGATTAAATTCATCTGCACCCATTTTAGCCACTAAGCTTTTTACATCGTGCGGCACATAAAAAGTATATTGCCAAGCATTACCTTCCTGAAAACCTCGCCAAACCTGCATAGGGTCAAAATTATCGACAAATTTTCCATCTGCTTTTTTCGGACGAATAAAATTGCATGAAGAGTCATAAAGGCGTTCCCATCCTTTTGACAAATCCATCAGCTGACTATAGTGAGCTTCATCACCTAACTGCTTAGCCCACTGTGCAACAGCCCAGGCACTATAAGAATACTCCAACGTATGTGATGCTGAAAACATAAAGGTTTCATGATAGCCTTCGCCTTCATCCTGATGAGGAACATATCCATACTTGACAAACTCTGTCGTATTTACTTTTCCAGCTCCAAAAGGTCTGTTCTTACCTTCCAACTCATTTTTCCAACATGCTTCATAAGCTGTTTTCGTATCAAAGTCACGAATTCCGCATTCATAAGCACCAGCTATAATCGTACTCAATAAATTAGTTCCTACGCCAGATACATAACGGTTATTAGCCAATCCATCAGCCAGCCAACCAGCATCCTTATATGCTTGTAAATGGCTGCTTATATATTCTGACATATATTCTGGATAAGCCAATATCCATAACTGAGATAAGTTCCACTGGGCTCCCCATGCGGCATCTGTATTATAAATATCTCAAGTTTCGGATTTGGATATTAAGAAGTGAATTT
>ULXR01060663.1_pt1 | contig 11131 bp, 7 predicted proteins | sample 1961511 | NCBI WGS metagenome assembly ULXR01 (sample SAMEA4835844, study PRJEB28245) | human gut metagenome | biome: gut microbiome; material: fecal sample | place: Denmark | collected 2008 | reverse complement strand
CTCCAAGAATATGCTCTGTAGTCTCCTCAAATGCATCCACTGTTTCATTCGCAGTTATTGTTACAGCCTTTGGAAGTCCCTTGATAAGATCACGGCCCTTGATCACATACTCAATATCTTCATCACGCTTTACGACTGAGCCAACAGCAATCTTCGCATTCTCCGCTGTCTGATAACCTATAAGCAGGTTGTATTTTCTTCTGGCATACTTGATGAGTGCATTATTATAGTCATCTCCGGCGTATTTTATGGAGCTGCTCTCCACTGCACCACCAAGGGATACGACCGCAATATCCGTGGTTCCACCGCCTATGTCGACCACCATATTACCCTTTGCCTCATAGATATCTACATTTGCTCCTACAGCAGCAGCCAAAGGTTCCTCCATGACATACACAGTCTTGGCACCGGTCTTGTACACTGCTTCCTCAACAGCTCTTCTCTGCACCTCGGTAACACCGCTTGGAACACACACGCATATCCTTGGTCTTCCAACTCCCGAACGTTTCTCCATTGCGCTTCTGATAAATGCCTTAAGCATTATCTCCGCTATTGTATAATCAGATATAACTCCCTTATTGAGAGGTCTGACGACCTCTATATTCTCCGGAGTCTTTCCTATCATTTTCTTGGCTTTTGTTCCTATTGCTATTACTTTTTTTGTAGATACTTCATATGCGACAACAGACGGCTGGTTTACAACAATTCCCTTACCTCTTACGCTGATCAATACATTTGACGTTCCTAAATCTACTCCAATATCAGTTGAAAGCATATAAATTCTCCTTTATCACAACAAAATAATACCAGTGCTATAACACAGATATTATAAGCACTGGTATTGTTTTTTTCAACAAAATTCTACAACGGTATATCCGTCACAAAACTTATTTTATCTCTTTTTTAAGAATCTTCTTATCGATAGGATCTCTGGTCTCAGCAGCCTTCATGGCATCATCCATAGCACCGAGAAGTCTGTCGATATTTCCTGACTCCATCGCCATCAAAGCATTCTTTATAGCTGTATCTGCTCCGCTCTCAAGCTTGAAGCCCTTCTCATCAGCGTAGCACTCTGCCACATTGATCATTCCACTCTCATTGATCTGGTCAAAGTATACTCTGTTGTTGAACGATCTTGCCTGAGTCATATTTGCTGCAAGCATATTGCTGAGAGCTGTCTTCTCTCCTGTGAGGATGATCTTAACATCATTCTTCTCAGGTGAACACATATCAACCATCTCTTTGAATCTCTCAGGTGTTATAAGTCCTGCACTCTCAATGATAAGACATCCGCCCTTGAGCTTGCCAACTGCTCCTGCAAGCTTACCGCTGTTTATAACCTTTGCCTTAACCTTTGCCTTTGCCTCAGACTTGCAGATTCCCATATCATAATAGAACTTTGCAAAATCCTCACCGACCATGGTAAGTCCAAATCCGTGCTGTCCAAGAATAACAACATTCTTAGATCTCTTAGGATCTACCTTGAGAGTCTGGAGAACGTTAACGATCTGTGCACCAGCAGGCTCGACTCCGAGATACTTGTAGAGGTACTTTGCCTCCTTAGGCAGTGATTTACGTCTCGCAGCAACAGCCTCACTTACTGAAGCAGCCATAGTTGCTTCTTCATCCTGTGTGATAACCTGTGCAGCTTCCTCAACCTTGCCTTCCTTCAGAAGCTCTTCCTGCTTCTTGTACTCTTCCTCACGCTTTATAGCCTTTTCAAGTACCTTTGCAGCAGCAGTAGCCTTGCTTCTTATATCCGCGAGCTGTTTCTTGACATCAGCCTCGGCCTTGTCTATTGCTGAGAGATCTTTCTTCTTCTTCTCCTCAGCCTCGGTCTTGGCCTGATCAGCAGCCTCTTTTCTTGCAACAACGCGCTCAGCCTGTTTTGTCTTGAGCTCAGCGATCTTGTTCTTTAACTCTTCTTCTTTCTTCTTTGCATCATCGAGAAGCTTCTTAGCATCAGCTTCAGCCTTTGTCTTCATATCTGAGGCTTCCTTCTCAGCCTTCATAGCTGCAGTCTGAACCTTCTCGAGCTCACTTGCCTCTGCCGTAGCATACTTCTCTTCCTCAGCAGCAAGGAACACCTCATGCTTGGTCTCTCTATCTTTTCCTTCTGCCGTAAGCTTATCTGTCTTTTCCTTGGCAGCAGCTTCCGCATTCTGGATCTCAACCTCTTCTGCGATCTTAGCCTCTTCGACTACCTGCTCCGCTTCCTCGGCAGCAGCCTCTGCCTTTGCCAGAAGATCCTCAGCCTCAACAAGAGACTTCTTAGCTGAGTCGAGAGCTTCCTGAGCCTCTGCCTTCGCAGCCTTGAATGAGTCATTCTCCTTCTTTGCAGCGGCAACATCCTCACTGATCTTCTTGTTGTCGTTCTCAGCAGTTGTAATCTGATCAGCAACCTTCTTTATGAACTCTTCGCTGTCTGAAATCTTCTTCTGAACCTCTTCCTTGGCTTTCTTTGCTGCCTCAAGAGCCTTTGCAGCCTCCTCCTCAACCTTCTCTGCCTTCTTCAGTTCTTCCTTCTGTATTGCAAGCTTTGTGTTTGCATCATTTCTGCTGTTCTTTGCATTCTTAACAGCCTTCTCTGACTCCTCAAGCTTCTTCTGGAGCTCATCAAGAGTCTTCTGTGACTGACTCTCCATCTCAGTGGTATTCTTAAGATTAGCATCAGCCTCTTCCTCAGCCTTCTTAGACTCGCTGAATATTGCACCAGCCTTTGTCTTGTCTGCCTCGGCAGTCTTCATGATCTTGGCTGCTCTTGCTTCCTCATCTGTGCGCTTCTTCTTGGCCGTCTCTATAGACTTCTTCTTATCCGCATCTATGTCTGCCAATTTCTTCTTATCAGCATCAACAGCCTTGTTGTACTCAGCAACACCCTTATCCACATTAGTCTTCTTGGTGTCTGCAAGTGCCTTTATAGCCTTGTCGGCAGCAGCCTGAGCCTCATTGATCATATTGTTCTTATATGTATCAGGATCACTCTCCTTGAGGATTCTGTCTGACTCTTTCTTAGCAGATTCATTTGTATCTGATATCTCTTTCTTGAGCTTTGCAATATTGGCATCAAGCTCTTTCTCCTCTCGCTCAAGCAGTTCAGCATCATTCTTCTTCTTTGCCTCAGCCTCCTGTGCCATCTTTGCATCATAGTTCTGCTTCTTGGCAGCAAATTCTTCAAGCTGCTTTTCGAGATCCTTCTCTGTCTTCTCGCATTCCTCGATGGTCTTCTTCGAGGTCTCAGCATGTTTCTTTGCCTCTTCAGCATTCTTTCTGGCATCGTCGATCGCCTGCTGCTTCTTTGCCTCAGCCTCAGCCTTAGCCTTTTCAGCGGCAGCCTTCTTTCTTGCCTCTTCTGCCTCTTTGCGCTTCTTCTCCTCTTCAGCCTTACGCTTAGCCTCTTCCTCGGCCTTCTTCTTAGCTTCTTCCTCAGCCTTCTTCTTGGCTTCCTCCTCAGCTTTCTTCCTAGCCTCCTCTTCAGCCTTCTTCTTGGCTATCTCCTCAGGACTCTCCTCGTCTATATTGGACAGGTTCTTTATTCCTGCTCCAAGGAAATCGTCATCATCATCATCAAAATCATACAATGACTCTCCAGCCGCAGCCTGCTTGTTTCTATCTGGGAGAATGCTGAACAGATCTCCGTTCGCATCACTGCCTCCCTTAGGTGACTTAACTTTATTCACCTTTGCATTCTTATCAGTTACCCACTCAAGTGTCTCTTCATCCTCAGCATTTTCATCATCATCAGTGAGAACAATATTGCTTCCACCTGTTGACTTAACTGTACCTTCAGTTCCGGCGCCGAACTTAAATCCGCCACCAAGACCGCCTTCTGTTTTAGGTGTTTTTCCAAGACCGCCGCCAAGGCCGCCTGATCCAAGGCCTCCCTCTGTCTTAGGTGTACTTCCGAGTCCTCCGCCAAGGCCGCCTCCGAGTCCTCCAAGACCGCCTTCACCTAATCCGCCGCCAAGGCCTCCTCCGAGACCACCGCCCGACATATCATCAGCGATGCCTCCAAGGTTAAGACTGAGCTTAGGTGCAGCTCCCTCTGTTTTTTTATCTTCTTTTTTATCTTCAGGCTTCAGTCCCTCTCCCTCTTTTGGAACATCGTCCTGCTTTTCATCCTCAGTTGAAGTTTCCGGTTCATCCTCATGAACAATTCCAAGAGCCTCTTCTCTCTTACGGCGTTTCTTAGCCTCGATTCGTTCTAACTCCTCCTTGGACAAAGTTTTGTGTTGGCTTTTAGCAGTCTCAGCATCTTTCTTCTTGCTGCCGCTCTTGAGAAGTTCTTCCTCTTCTTCCCTCTTTTTCTTGGCAGCTTCTGCAGCTCTTTCCTTTTCAAGCTGTGCCTTGATCGCCGCAATCATTGCTTCTGTCTGATCTACAGCCAATTCCCTCGCCTCCTTCCGTTTGTTCAAATAAAAAGCAATACACTATATGTATGATCATGCTACTTTATTTCTTCTTTGATCAGCCCTTCAGTCTGAACGGCTTTTTCTTCGGTTGCTCTGGTTCAGCGTCAACCGTTTCCTGTTGTGGGGATTCCTGCTCATCTGTCTTCTCCTCGTCGGGAGCTGCCACATCATCCTCTTTATCTTCATCATCAAAATTCAATATAGAATTGAATTCCGTGTTGAATTTAATTCCAAGTCTTGCAAGGAGTCTGTCTGTTTCACCGATAAGATCCTCCTCTTTCTTAAGACTTTCCAATATCTTGGCTTCATCAGCCTCTATCTCTGCATTTATATCTTTCTCTGCCGACAGATCATACAGTGCTGCATTCTCTGTGTTGTAGTCAGGGAACAGACTGCTCTTAAACACCGGGAAGCCATTATTCTTTGGCTTTTCCGGTTCTGTCTCCATCGCAATTTTCTCTTCTGACTTATCCTCTGCTTCCATTGTGAATTCCTCTTCGACCTCTGATTCAGCTTCAGCCTCAGTTTCTTCGATCTCCAGTTCAGCCTCAGCTTCAAATTCTTCCACCTCTGGTTCGACTTCCACTGGAACTTCTTCCATCTCAGATTCCTTAGATTCCGCATCGATTGTAAATTCTTCTAACTCTGGCTCAGCTTCAGTCTCAAATTCATCTTCAATCTCCGCTTCGGCATCGATTGTGAATTCTTCCTCAACCTCCGGCTCTGCCTCGACTGTGAATTCTTCCTCAGCCTCTGGCTCTGCCTCGATCGTGAATTCTGCGCCAACCTCAAGTTCTTTTTCGAATTCAGGCTCAGAATCTGCATCTACCTCGAATTCTTCTTCGATCTCCGGTTCGATCTCAACTGAAACTTCATCAACTTCCGGTTCATTCTGCTCTACACCCGGCTCAACAGCAGTTTCTTCCACATCATTCTGAGACTCCGCATCTTCCATCAGATCCTCGAGATTCTCATCGTCAACCTCGAACTCCTCAAGAGATTCAAAGGCTTTATCAAAATCAAACGTTTCTGATTCAACCGGTTCATCAGGCAAAGTCTCCGGCTCTGCATCCGCCTCAAATCCATCCTCAAAGTCTCCCTCGAACTCAGGATCAAAGGTCTCCACAACAGTATCGTCTTCAGAATCGCGATCTGACGCACTGTCAGATACGTCATCAGAATCGTCACCATCAACTTCAACCATGACTACTTCCTCCGGCTCTTCTTCGATAACATAGTTATCTTCCTCCACCGGTTCGGAATCCTCATACTCATTGTCGTTATCTTTGTTATACACCGCTGCATCCTCAGGAGTCAGCTCCCCGCTTATCTCAGTCATATCCTGTGACTTTCCCTCAGGAGCTTTCTCACTGTCACTGCTCATCGCCTTGAGCTCAGGCTTTGCCGTATTCCCGGCATCATCAGCAGTATCGGAAATAACTTCCTCGAGCAATTGTTCCTTGTCAAGATTCTCGTTCTTCAGAGATTCCATCTCCTGCTCGACAAGCTCTTCCTCTTTCCTTGACATCAATCCAAATAAACCTCTGGATTTCTTCTTCGGCTCAGAATTCTCTTCTTCCTGACGAGCTTCCTTTTTCTGCTCTTTTTTATCCTTCGATCTAATCCACATCTGCTTGAATTTCATGGAACTCGTCACAGGTGCGTCATCCTCGACCATGATCATGATCTTAGCATCCTTTGGATGCATTCTCAGATCGTCTTCTTCCAATATCTTATTTTCATTTGCTCTTGTATCTGCCTGCTCAGGATCATCATCCGACATCTCCGTGTCAGGATAACAATAAATCATGGATTCAAGATCCACATCGCCGCCCATGAGCTTGTCCAGCATATACAAATGTGAAGAGTTCTTGTAATGCGCTCTGAATTCAACACAGGCGCTGTCAAACTTCTCCCTGTTTCTTATGTACGCATGAAGCAGAAGCATCTCAAAATCCCACTCTTCATCCGTCTCAACATCATTCGCCGACACCAGTATGCTGTAAAGTTCATTCACGGGCTTCCTGTGTGCCTTGGCTATCATATATTCAAGTCTGTATGTACCTGCATCCTTATTGGCCTGATTAAATGTATATATCTCAAAATAATGCTCTGCAAGCTGTGTAAATCCCATGGATAAATACAGTTTTATCAAAGAATATATTATCTTGTTACCAGCCGGAGCCATGGCATGTGCCTTGACAAGCGCCGCTCTGGCCTCAGGATATCTTTTGTTCTCGTAATACACCTCGCCGCATATTCTAATAAACTGTGGACTAAGTGACTTCGACAGATCCTGATGTTCAAGTATATCGAGAGCGAGACTGTAATCGCCATTGTCTGCAAGTTCCTTTATTTTGTTTACACTTGACATACTGATTCCAGTACTCATAACCCAGCCTCCCACTTTTTTATCATCGTATTATTTTATCATAAACGGCTATTCTTTACAACCTTTTGATTGGTCAGCAAAAGGACTATCCCGGCCACTAACCCGGCCGCAAATCCCGCCACATGGGCAACATTATCAATACCTTCTGACATCTTTCCGTTAACCAGTGTCAGAATAAATAATATAAGCATATTAATAAGTGACAGATCCTTCACCCGGCCTTTATTATAAAATGCTATGACAACCAGCACTCCCAGAAGACCAAATATCGCTCCGGATGCACCAGCCGAGTAAGCATATGTATTATTATAAAAACAATCTATGTATGATGCAAATGACGCAGTAAGACCCGTGGCAATATAAACTATGATATAATTGAATCTGCCTATTATATTCTCAACCCTCGCACCGAGTGCGATCAAAATCACCATATTTCCAACCAGATGTGCTATTCCAAAATGTGTAAACATTGATGTCAGGAATCTGTAATATTGTCCTTTTTCTGATATCGCAAGCACTTCCACAGCCAGTTCCGTAGGTTGATATACAAAGATACATGCAACGTACACCAGAATATTTATCAACAGTAATATCGGTGTTACAACACCGAACATTCTTATCAGATTGTGCTGGGATCTGCGGTTATCCACCACCGTTTTTTTATCGATCACATCATAGAGTGAGTCAAAGTCAGTGGGCTGATTCTCAAATATATACAGCTTTCCGTAATCCTCCGCGAACAGCCAGACATTGTCCAGTTCTTCAACTATCTTTTTTGTCATATCATCAAACATTCCGTTTGGAGTGATGAGTATATTGAGAAGATTGACTTTTATATGCGAATCCGAAGAAACATCAAGCAATATTTTATTATTGAACTTTTTCAGAGTCTCAGAATCAAGATTATGATTACTGCCTATAACAACAATATATACGGCATCGCTGTCTGCTCTGCCGTATACATTGTTACTTTCCGGATTGAGTTGTCTGTAACCCTTCTCCTTAAGATTTTTTATTATCTGTACCATGTACTGTTGCATATCGTCTTATAATCCCTATAATCCAAGGAAGAGATTCTCAACTTTCTCGATAACAGAGTCCTTCATGGATCCTCTGCTCTTCTCGTAATTAAGACCGGACTCCATGATCTCAAGAAGCTGCATTCTCATTCCTGTATCAATGTCCTTGATGTACTTCATGAGTACATCCTTGATCTCTATTACATACTCTTTTGTCTTCATCTCTTCAAGCATAGGCTCGTAGTTGAATGTGATAGAGTTCTTCATCTCATCCTGCTTTCTTCCACAGATCACACATTCCTCTGCGCCGCCTTCGTTTACGTGTCCACAGTTACATGTCCACACAAGTCCGTCTGACTTGTAGTTTGCAACTGCATCAATTCCCTTTTTGAGCTTGAGTGCCTTAAACTTAACGTCAGACATCTCAATTCCGATAGAATCCGCATCTATCTCGTATACTCCGCTGGCCTTGACATACTTCTTGATGTATACCTTGACGGAGGATATCATTTTTATATACTTGTCCGGAAGCTTACACTCCACATAATCCGACTTGAGGAGCTTGAGGTTGGTCTTATCAAATGTAAAATCAACATCCGGCAGTGTTATATTGTCACCATAGATATTGGTGAACTGAAGCTCTGCCTTAAGTGCCTTTATATCGTCGTTATTGTAGTTGTTGAACCACACGGAAATCTTTGTTCCCTTGCCCTCTGATGCAAGCACCACCTTTGATGCTCTTGGCACGAGCAGGTCGTAATAGTTTCTTACATATATCTCGTTTCTGATAAAGCTGCTCTTGTCAAATTCCGACTTGTACTGCTCCTTTATGTTTACCAGAGTTCCACTGGCAACAACAGCAGTTACGTTGTTGGTGTATTCCTCAACACCTGTTCTGAATCCAACTACAGCATTGTACTTCGTCTCACGGACCATATCTGTGAAATTATTGATTGTTTCATTGAGGATCTCATCGATCTTCTCCTGATAGATATCTCTTCTATCCGTGGCAATATCCGCAATAGATGTTCCGAAATCCTTCAAAAAGTTGGAATTAAGTATCGTCTGTGTGAACTTGTATGTTCCATAGCCAACGATATCATATCCCTCAAAGCTTGTTCCCGATGTAATTAATACTTCCTTCATTAGCGCACCTCCCAAATATAAAAAAATTGTATCACAATAATCTTCATTTAACAAATGTTTTTTGTGAATTTTTAATCAAAAAAAGGTGCTTTTTTGTGAATATTATAAAAATAATTATAATTTATTTCTTCAGGTCACTATTTTTATATGTGACAAATGTGAAATTCACCTCTGACACATCCTCACCCGGTCTCTCATCCGTCACATCCCAGTTGTCCAGTTTGTCGAGATTCGAAATGAAGGCATCGGCCTCAAATTCCCTGTCTATTTTGGTGATTACTGCCTCATCACAATATGGTATGAGCTCATCGTAGATAGTCTGTCCGCCTATGACAAAAATGTCATCCGTATCATATTTTGCCAGTTCTGTAAACAGTTCGTCCATAGAGTGGACAACCACCGCATCCTCAACTGCATATTCAGGTTTCCTGCTGAGAATTATATTTGCCCTTCCCTTGAGTGGTCTTCCGCCCGGAAACTCCTCCAGAGTCTTCCTTCCGAGAACAACGACATGCCCCATCGTGGTCTGTCTGAAATTTCTCTGATCCTCCGATATCCTTATCAGTAATCTGCCTTTATTTCCAATGGCCCAATTCTTATCTACCGCTGCAATAAACTTCATATGTCCTCCATCTGTATAATTCCCGTCCCATGCTTCATAGTCTTATATCGCAATAGGAATATTCTTAATCTGTGGTCCTGTCTCATAGTCTTCTATCCTGAAATCATCCAGAGTAAAGTCATAGAAATCTTTGACATCCGGATTCATATAGAACTTTGGAGCAGGATGTGTAGGTCTTGTTATCAGCTCCTTGACTATCGGTATATGTCTGTCATATATGTGTGCATCCGCGATCACATGTACCAGTTCTCCCGGCTTAAAGCCCGTGACCTGGGCAAGCATATGTACCAGTACCGCATACTGGACAACATTCCAGTTGTTGGCCGCAAGCACATCCTGGGATCTCTGATTCAGTATAGCGTTGAGCCTGTCCCCTGTTACATTGAATGTCATGCTGTACGCGCACGGATACAGATTCATCTCACTCAAGTCCTGATGAACATATATGTTAGTGAGCATTCTTCTGCTGTATGGGTTATTCTTAAGGTCATATATCAGTCTGTCCACCTGATCCATCATGCCCTCTTTATATTTATGCTTTACACCAAGCTGATATCCATATGCTTTTCCTATGGAACCGTTCTCATCTGCCCAACTGTCCCATATATGGCTTTTGAGATCATGAACATTATTTGACTTTTTCTGCCAGATCCAGAGCAGCTCATCAATAGCCGACTTCACATACGTCTTTCTAAGTGTTATCGCAGGGAATTCCTTTGACAGATCATACCTGTTGACAACACCAAAACGCTTTATGGTGTAGGCATATGTTCCATCTTCCCACTTTGGTCTGACCTTCTCCCCCTCCGTACTATATCCATTATCGATTATATCTTTACACATGTTTATAAAGAGATCATCTGCAAGACTCATTTTGGTAACCTCCGATTGTTTTTTCAGATAATTATATCATACTCTCCATCCCACATGTGATTAATTATTACATCAAACAACACTTTTATTACATTTTGATTTACAACGGACTATTTTTGTGTACAATGCAGAAAAACATTCAAAGGAGGTGAAACATGAAACCACATTCATCCAATCCACTACCTGCCCTTCTCAGATATTTCAGACAGAAGGCAGGACTCACACAGCAGGATGTCGCAGCAGCGCTATCTATTTCCAGATCCGGATATGCCAACTACGAGGAAGGGAGAAACATCCCTAATATAGAACAGGCCATAAAGCTGTCAGAGCTTCTCAACCACGATTTTCTATATGCATACACCCTGTCATCAAGATACATGCAGGGGCATCCAAAGCCACTACAGATCGTCATGGAGGACAATTCATACATGACCGCCATAGAATCTAACCAGAGCACAGCAGACATGCTGGGCAATTACAGATCTCTCAGCGACAGCGACCGTCAACTTATAGACACATTTGTGGCAAATCTAGCATCTAAAAATTCCAGACTGTAAATCCAGTATTATACCCACCAATTACAGTAAATATTATTTTTAAGGAGAAAACAGGAAAATATGAAAAGAAGAAAAGAACGCAACATTGATCCGTCGGTGTATGAAGACGA
>ULXR01052720.1_pt1 | contig 11185 bp, 10 predicted proteins | sample 1961511 | NCBI WGS metagenome assembly ULXR01 (sample SAMEA4835844, study PRJEB28245) | human gut metagenome | biome: gut microbiome; material: fecal sample | place: Denmark | collected 2008 | reverse complement strand
ACTATGTTATCACACTATACAGGCTTGCCCCTCCCGTTGCATCAAACCTTGCCATCCCCACAGCCATTTTAAAAGAACATCCATCCCTCGCCCATCACCACCACCCTTGCCATATAACCGCTCTGCCGGTTCCCCATCCCCCCTCATCAGAACTCACCCTCATTCTCCGTTCTCGCCTCAGGTATCACCACAACTCCTCCTTCGTTTTCCTCATCGTCAACCACGCCGCCGTCCCACTCGTAACCGCATCTGTTCTTCAGCCAGAAGATCTGCGCCGTTGTGCTTGGCATCACCTGCTTTTCAACCGTTTTGACAACTCCCAGCTTCCCGTCCTTTCCGACCTGCCTTGTGATTTCCGTCTGCGTGTATCCTATCGCACGCTTCAGCAATGCCTCCTCGACCTGCTTTTTTCTCTCCTCGTCACCGTCTTGTCCGTCACTTTGATACAATCTCCTTATTTCATCGTGCGTCAGCTTCCAGTTTCTCAGCGTTGTGCGATGTATGCCGAGCAATTCCGCTGTCTGCACATCGCTGTACCCAAGCTCGATACAGTGACTGATTTTATCAAGAATTTCCTGCGTGATTTCTATGCCCCTTCTTCTTTCCGTGTATATTCACCCCCTTCCTGACCGTTTTCGCCTTGATTATAACAGTTCGTCATAATCGTACCCGTCGTCGCTCCACTCTCCGCAATACTCCACATCGTACCCGCAGTCAGGACAGCTCCGCTCGGTTTCATATGCAGCCGTCCCCTGATATTCTCCACGGTACTGAAGCGTCCGTGTCAACTCATTGCTGTCATACGTTCCTCCGCATCTTAAGCATCTGTACATATATCTCCTCCGTTTTTCTGATTTTTTCTTCATTTTCGGAATCGTGTACGTTTTTTAGTACACAAAATACGCTATAATAGCCTTTAAAGGAATTATCAAACGTATCAAAAATGATAACCGTGAAAGCTGCTGCAACTTTCCGTTGTCATAATGATAGCACACGCAAGGTCATTTGTCAACTGTTTGTAGCGTAAATTCTTCATTTTCGTTGAACTGCAACAATCTTTGACAACACTTTGTTTCTTTTATTGACAATTCAACACAATGCTGTTATAATTATCTCAGACAACAGAACGTCAATACGAAAGGATGAACCTTAAATGAGCAAAAACTCCGGCACAGTTTCAGGCGCATTTTCCGAAAGGATAAAACAGCTTCGTAAAGCAAAAGGTGCGTCGCAGGCGCAGGTAGCCGAATATCTCGGCGTGACCAAGCAGGCATACAGCCTTTACGAAACAGGAAAGCGTGAGCCGCCGTTCGCCACGTTATTGAAAATAGCCGAATATTTCGGTACAGACACAGACACACTTCTTATGAGCGGCGATACCGCAAGAGTATCCGACCCTCGCCTTAAATTCGCACTTTTCGGTGAAACCGAAATAGACGACGATGTACTCGACGATGTAAAACGTCTTGCTATGCTCCAGCTTGAGCTTCGCCGCAGCAAAGAAAAGGACGGAAAGAAGTAAACCGATGCAATGCTCTGAAGGGAGGGCAATGATAATTGGAACAGCTTATAAAAACCGCACAGGATAACGATATACTTATTGTAGATATGCGTATGAAGGGCAAACAGGGCGCTATGAGCCAATGCACCGACGGTATGTGCATTATCGCCATAGACCCTCATAAAGTGAAAAGTATAGCCGACCGAAAAGAAAAAACCGTTCACGAGCTCGGACACTGCATGACCGGTGCCTTCTATGACGCAACCTGCCCCGTCATCCCCCGTGGCAGATGTGAACACCGTGCTACAGCGTGGGCTGTGACCCACACGTTCACCAGAAGAACGCTTATAAAAGCGATCAGAAGCGGCCTTACAGAGCTTTGGCAATTAGCCGATCACTTCAACGTGACCGAGCATTTTATGAAAGATGCCCTGACCTACTACGAGCTTTACAACGGCGAATAAGCATAACAAAAAAGCTCCCTTATGCGATTTTTTCGCATAAGGGAGCTTTCGCTCTATAACCGTTATATAATTACAACACTCGAGAAAAATCTCGGATATACTTATGAAACTGACTTTTCCGCTTCTTTTTCACCCGTTGATTATACTTTCAAGAATTTTTGAAGGAGCATAATAATCCGTTGTGTCATTTCCCGACATTGTGATGATTTCCGCAAACGGTTCAATTTTAATGCCGATATTTTTGGCAAGATCGTGAACAGTGCTGTCGCTGTCGGCTGAATCTGATTTTCCGCAAATAATATATAGCCCCCTGACAATATCTTTGGAATTGAGCGTACTGATAGAAAACAAATATTTATACACCAGTTCCTGAAGCTGTTGCCGTCTGATTATATCCGTCGTACTGAATTTAGCATCCAGTATCAGATATTGCGATATACCTTTGCTTTCTGTTTTTATAATATAATCCGGAGTATAGATATAACCTTTGTCGGCCGTATCGTTTTTAACAGTTGTAGAAGTGTTCCGGAACAAGCCTATCTCATTTTCCGCTAAATCATTTCCGCTGATAACAGGCTGAAAATAAACGGTCAGTCGTATTTCATTATTCTGAAAAACAAATGTATTGTTGTATTTTGTGTTTAAATTGAATTTGCTCTTTGTCATGTAATGAGCATTGTATGAATTCTGTATTTTGAAATCGTAAGCCGATTTTATATACGTCAACATCTTGACAAGGCAGTAATACTCATAAATCTTGCTTGAAGAAATAAAGCTGAGCACAAGATCTTCATGACTGAATTCAGAACTGTTGCAGGTAAACCATTTATGGATTACCCGATACAGTTGTCTGTAAGCATTCACCGAGCGAAAAACCGGGGTGAATACAGGTGTGGCGTTAACAGGTGACGCTTTAAAATCAAACAGACGAACATAATATAAATACAGTTTCTGATATTCATCTTTCAATTCCACAAGCGTATCTATATAGTGCGCTATTACTTTTATGGTACTGTGGTAGATTTCGTACATAGAATCAATATACCCTACAGGCGCTGCAGACTTATTCTTGACAGTATATTTCTTCTTGAGCAGATCTACGGTTTTCGAAATATCAATTACAATTGTCTGAAGAAATCCAAGCAAAACACTGTTTTCATATGTATCATACGAATAAACGTTTAACACTGCTTTGGTGCGAACAGGCTGATAAAATTGCTTGTTGAATTGTATTCCTGTATTATAATTTACTGCATCCAGCTCGTCTGTATGAGTGGCGATGTATTGCACCGTGCAAGGATTGAATGAAGTAACTTTTGCAAACGGCACAATTTTTTCTTCTTTACGCAGCTTGGTATACGGATTGTTCTGAAGGTATCTGTACGATTGTCTGTATATATCCCTGATCTCGTTCAATAATTGAATTTTTGTGGCCATTGAAATATTATTGTAATGTGTAAATTCGTCACCGAGCGATGCATATTCGGTTTCATTGTAAAGAAAGCCACGACTGTTCTCAGAAATATATTCAACCATTTTAAGCATACTTCTGCCCTTCAAAGTGTCAGTAACCATGACAGCTATGCTTTTTGAGCTGTATATCCTGCCTTGTATCTCTAATTTAATGCATACCGTACCGAAGCATTCACGAAAAAGCGAATTCTTCTGACTTTTCAACAAAGGACGAAACGAAAACGTATTCGATGTCATTTTATATATTTCTGTTTCAAAACAATCCTCATTGACAAAAAGTTTTGTCGGAAAACCGTATCCCGAAGAAATCGAAAACGTGTAAACTTCATCATTAAATACGCAATCACCACCCGAAAATGTTTCTTCTTCACCGAGATACAAAGGGATAATCACAGAACCGTGCTCTTCTGTGATAAGAGTGATTTCAATACTGTCCATATGAATCATACCTCATATAAGATACTGGCAGTATCCCATATTGTGACCTTGCGCTTCTTCTATTTTCTCTATTGCGGATGATGTCTTATTGAGATTATATTTTTCACAAAGCTGTTTGATCGATTTGAAGAATTGCTCATAGTCAGAATAATATCCGTTGATTTTCGGAAGTAATTTCTGAACAACCGCATAATCTATTGCAATCTCTCTGGCCAGTGCGTTATCGCCGCCTGTCATAAGACTCTGGGCTGTCTTGATGTATTGTTCTATGCTGAGCATTATTCTCGGACTTACACTCATACCGAACGTTTTAAATGTGCCATATATGCTTTCAAGAGCGGTTTCAGTCGAAGTGCTGAGTTCATCGTCCTTTGCAAATGCGTTATATAATGCATCCCAGGTTATATGCTCACCCGGCATATCTGTGTTTGTGTTCTTTTTCAGCTTTGCTTCAGGCAGCTTTATTATACACGCTCTGTCAATAAGTCTGGGCGAAAGCGATTCTGTCGTCTGATCGGTATTGATAGTTGCCAGAAAGCGTAATGTTCTGGGAACAAAAAGGTCGTTTTCAGTGCCTATGTTGATATATGAATCAAGCTCGGATGTCCTGTCTGCAAGGCGCATGAAATCAGACCAGTAGTATTCCATCTGGCTGAGGTTTGCTTCATCCAGGGTAATGAGATATGGGTATTGTGAATTATCTCTTTCGAGATCCAACGTCTGCAGAGCGTCAAAAACCTTACTGTTGTTTTTATCATACTTTTTTGTAAGCGGATTGTAGTATCCTATAAAATCACGTTTCGAAGACCAGCCTCTTTCTACCGAAACCGAAACGAATCTGTTTATATCCTTACCAAACTGATTCAGACCAAGTATATCACCTATTATATTGCACATAGACGTTTTGCCTGTTCCGGGTTCTCCGGAAAAAACGGTGAGGAAATTCTGCGTAACACATGTGAAAATATTAATTATATCGTTTCGGCTGTAATCCCTTTTGGCACTTACATAATCAACAATATAATCGATCAGATCATCACCGTATAACGATGACGGCTGTACTTTCGATAATTCGTTCGAACGTAACGCATAAATATCTTTTTCTTCTTTTGCGTCCCACGATGCGGCTTCTCTCATCATTCTGTTTGATAAAAACGGATCAAATGCTCTTGATGCAACATTTTCTATACCTGTTTTAATCGCATTGCTGACTTTATCCTGCGCTGAAAGCAGTTCGTCATTATATTCCAGTGACTTCTTTCTCAGATATTCATTATTCGTTTCAAGAGTTGACTGTTCATCTCGCAATTTCTTGATTTTTTGTTCGGCTTCGGTTATATCTGTAACCATTCTTTTATATTCATTCAATTCCTCCTTCAGCTTTTCGGCTTCGTCGGACGAAATTTTAAAATCACCGCTGTCAAGCTCGGTTATTTTCTGTTCCTTTTCCTGATTATCCTTTCTCAGCTTCTGGATCAGCTTTTCGTTTTCTTCGTTCTTGTTTCTTTCATCCAGATACTGAGATTGAAGATCCTTATATTCCTGCGATTCCGTAGCCATCTGATTAGACAGATTGCTTGCCGTATCCGGAAGTGATTTCAGCAAACTGCTCAACAGCTCCTGCTTTATATCAGAAAAAGCCTCTGTGTCAGAAATGATCCTTTGCAACCTTTCCAGTCTTTCCTGTGCAACGCTGTCAGGAAGTGTGGATACAAAAGGCATATTCATATAGCTGTTGATAAATTCGTCCGGGCTTTCGGTTGCTGATTCCAATGAAATATTCTCAGATACACTTTTCAGCAGGACCTCGTCCGGAATAATGTCAGCCTGTTGCCGGGAACCTGTCGCATATATAAACTGTGTCTCTGTCGGATCATCATAATACGACTGCTTTTCAAGCTCAAAACACTGAACTTGCTCGTTCGGATAAAAAGGAACAAGGTAATTGGTAATATCGGGCTTTATGTAGTATTTACCGTCACCTATTCTGCGTTTTGCTTTGTAAGGACCATAGTATTTTCCGTTGTAGAGCATAACCACATTTTCGTTTTCGGCAATATTAGTATTAGTCAGCGTCACGTTCCCGTCCATCATTTCAACCAACGGTTTATTGGTATATTCGCAATTAACCACTTTATATATATCGTTTTTGCAAGCAGGAATGATAATTTTGTCAAGCGCTATGCCGTCATGCACGATTCTTGATAAATTAAGCTTGACTTTATATATATCGTTGTTATTGTCATCAAGATAATAGCTGTCTATTTTTACGATATAAGCATTAGTTATGACAGTGTCGTCATCGTTATCGATCTTCTTGTCCTGAAAATACTTAGCTGTGCTGTCAGAGTAGGATATAGACAGATTGATTCCGCCGATATCCGGATAATTACGCCTTAATGCAGCAGGCGAGATTTCTTCTATTTTTCCGTCTTTCAGTTCAAACTGGGGGAAAAAGTTATAAAAAGTATTCCTTTTTTCTATATGACCTATCAGTACCATTGTATTTTCCTTCCGGTTTACCGCATCTTCATTAGCTTTGTCCGTTTTATCGGCAGATACATCATCGCCAAGCTCAGTTTTATCGGCATCGGCGTCGGCATCGGCGGTTTTATTTGTTTGTATATATACATTATCTTCATTTTCGGAAAGCACTTCGCTTACGGATTCATTTTTATCGGCAGTCGTGCTTTCAGGCATATTGTTCTTTAACGGGTTTTTATTGAGTACGAAATGCTTCATCGGAATTTTGTCCGGCGAAACATCGGGTAATTCCGAATTAACGAACTGCCCGAAATATCTATCATTGCTTTCTCCGTTTTTATCATATTCATAGCACCATCTGAAAAAGAAAATGCAATACAAATTTTTATTTTCCTCGTTTATCGAGCTTACAATAGTGTCATAATCTGCGTTTTCAATCGAAAGCGGAATTTGTTCTTTGACCAAATCGTAAACATTATATGTCATGCTCTTTCTCAGAGCCGGTTCTCTCATAATCATACTTACTTTTTCTGCATTATTTTTTATTTTTGAGAGACCCCGCCTGTAATGTCTGTTTGCATCCAGATTTGCAATTGCTTTTCCGAGCAATTCGTCCGGAAGCGACTGATAGAAACTGATCAGTTTGATTTCGTTAATGACTTTATCGTTCATTTTTCCCTCCGATGATTTTATTATATTTTTATATTATTATATCACATTTTTAGAAAAAATCAACCACTTCTGCCGTATTTATATTTAATATTTTGTGCAATATCACGCATATTGTTCATATAAGAACGTTGCCCTGCGATCTTTTGGCAATTGCATTCTATGTCATGTCACCCTCCCCACAAACAAAAACGCCGATGATTTTCTCATCGGCGTAATTTATCAGAATCTCCGGCATCCGCACCGCCTCAGCCCTTATCGGCTTTCTGTTACAGCACAGTCCGCCTTACGAAACATACTCCTTCTTCACTATAAGGTCTGATGTCGTGGGATTCGGCACAGGATCGATAATATTATCTATATACGTTACCCCGTAAACAAGATAATCCATCGCCAGCACCTGCATATCGTCAAGCGTTGCTCCCGCACCCACTCTTGCAAGGCCGTCCTTGTCACGGATCTCGCCCTCGAATATCTTCGCCTTGCCTTTCTTTACATAGTCATAAAGAGTATCCGCTATGGTGAGCGTTTCCTTCTTGCAGGCGGCAGAATAAGGTGTCAGCTTCACAAACGCTTCACTGAAGCCTCCGACATAAACCTCCGCCATAAAGTTATCGTTTATGCAGGTTCTCACCGTGTCCGTGATAAACGTAGCCCAGTTGAGATAATACCCTACAAGCCCGTATTTCGGAGCCGAATAAGCCATATCGTTTGTAAAGCCTATCGACTTCATTCCGATCGAATCGCAGTAGTACATACAGTAATCATCCGACTGATACGAGAATATAACATCACAGCCCTTGCCCTCAAGCGTATTTACCGCAGTTTCCGTCTGTGCTTTGGTTTCCGCATAGATTATTTCGACATCCGTTTCACGTTCCTTGTATATCTGCTGTATGCCGAGGATAAATGCGTTTATAACACCGTTTGAGCAGTACATAAGATCGTCTGCGACTATTCCTATCTTGTGCGATGAAGAATTCCACGCCGCTACCGTTCCGCAGACGAACGCAGGCTGATACAGCTTCGGACGGAACGTTGTAAGGTTCGTGAGCGATGCCGTGCCGCCGTAGCTCAGTATATATATGTCCTTATCCTTTTTCGCATAGCTGAGCGCCGAGTTTGCAAAAACGTGCGATGCCGATACTATGATACTGCAGCCCTCGTTTTTGAGTGCTTTTACGGCATTTTCAAACTGCGACACCGCAACACCGTCAACATAACAGGTTTCAAGGCCGAGCGCCGTTTCAATATCCTTACGGCTTTTCTCAAACATATATGTCATATTGTCCCTTGAAATCTCTTCATTGTATACATATCCGACCTTGGCGGATGTATCAAGCGAATAGTCAGGTGCCGATGAGCTTTCACCCGAGCTTGCACCGTCGCCCGAGCAGGCGCAGAGCGTCAGTACCGCCGACAAGGCAAGCGCCAGTATTTTTATATATCTTGATAGCTTTTTCAACTTAAATCTACCTCCGGAAAAAATCAGAAAAGACAGCAATAAAATACGATTTTACAGCTATCTCATTATATCGGATATAATTATAACACATTTTCACAAAAAATTCACCCTCTTTTTCGAAAATTTGTTTTGATTTTTTGAAAATTTGTGATATACTTATATAGTCACAGCAGTACGTTATGCAATTTACACAAATATCCTACTGCACATTTTAAGGAAGGATCTAATAAAAATGAAGAAAAAAACAGCGGCGACAGCCGCAATACTCGCCTGTACAATGATGTTCTCCGGCTGCAGCGACAGCATTCTTACATCAGGTACTGACAGCGGCACAACAAGTGTTGAAAATATCTGGACGGCAAAAGACGACGACATCGTGGCATGGGCCACCTCAGACTCGCTTTCGGATGAAGAAAAGGAATATTATCAGGTCAAATTCAAGGATTTCTATTCCGAGTATTCCTTCACCATAGCAAATTACGGCCTTGACGAAACAAATTCCGCTTATGCCTCCTATGCTCAGGCGTACAGAAAGAATATAATAGATATGCTGACCAACGAAAAGCTGATACTCAGAAAAGCCAAGGAGCTGGGACTTGATCAGCTTACCGAAGAAGAAATGGCTGAGGTCGAAAAGACCTATACAAAGAATCTCAGCGACTGGTACGCCTCATTTGAGAAAAAGGCGCAGACCGCACTCGGCATAAGCACCGATGATACCTCCGGCACAGAGGACAGCGCCAATGATGAAAAGATTCTTGAAAAGGAAAAAGAGCTTTTCAATGAATATATTGCAGGCTTCAGTCTTACCGAGGATACATTCCTGATGTGGCAGACCAACACGGCAATACAGAAAAAAGTCAACGACTACCTTCTTAAAGATATTACCGTATCCGACTCTGAGGTCGATGATTATATCACAAAGCTCACGGCAGAGGCTAAGCAGGCATACGAAAAGAGCGCTTCAGGCTATGCCACCGACTCCGAATACAAAAAGGTATGGATACCAGAAGACGCACGCTATATCAAATATATAGCCGTAGGCATTGCATCATCGGATTATGCCGAGATAAATGCCGCAAGAAACGAGAGCGGCGCAGATGACGCAGAGATTGACAAGAAGCGTGACGAAAAGCTCGCAGAGATAAAGGAAAAGGCTGATGCCGCACTTAAAAAGGCTACCGCAGAGGGCGCAGACTTTGACGCAGTGGTAAAGGAATACAGCAGTGCATATTCCGAATCTACCGCAGGCGAACAGATACTCGTACTGAACTCAAAGGGACTTATCTCCGATGCTCTTTACGATGCAGTTTTTGCCCTTGAAAAGCCGGGCGATATAAGCGGACTTATCCCCACCGACAGCGGATATTATATCGTAAAGTATGTAAGCGATGCAAAGGTTACCGACAGCGACTTAAGCAATTACAGGAAGACCGTCAAGGAAGAGCTTTTGACCTCACGTCAGAGCGAAAAGACCAACGCTATACTTGAGGAATGGCGCAGTGCCGTAAATTACGAGTATGATTACGAAAAGCTAAACATCACCAAGGAAGAAGAAACATCGTCCGATGCTTCCGCTTCTTCAGCCGACAGTAAAGCCGAAAATGAAACCTCCTCCGCAGCATCCTCCGGTACCACAACATCGGAATAATATGCAGATAATTGACCGCTCCGTAACAGGAGCGGTTTTTTAAAGGAGAACAATATGCCACTATGTACACTTTGCCCACGCAACTGCCGTATAGACCGCAGTAAAACAACAGGTGCCTGCTCCGTAAAAGGACTTAAAGCAGCCAAAGCGTCACTCCACTTCGGCGAAGAGCCGTGCATTTCCGGTACGGACGGCAGGGGCGCAGGAACGATATTCTTTTCCGGCTGTTCGCTGAAATGTATATTCTGCCAGAATATGCCCATAAGCCGTGACGGCTACGGCAAGGAAATAACACCGGAAAGGCTCGGTGAAATAATGCTCGAGCTTCAAGAAAAAGGTGCGCATAATATCGACCTTGTAACGCCTACCCATTATGCCGATATTATAGCCGGAGTGCTGACAAGCATAAAGTCACGGCTTCATATACCGGTAGTTTATAACTGCGGCGGATACGAAAAGGTAGAAACGCTGAAAATGCTTGACGGGCTGATTGACATTTACCTGCCCGATTTCAAGTACGCTTCTCCCGACCTTGCCCGTGAATATTCCTCCGCACCCGACTACCCTTCCGTTGCGGTAAAGGCAATTGCGGAAATGTACAGGCAGACAGGAAAAGTGCAGGTTTTCGAAAACGGTATGATGAAAAAGGGTGTTCTTGTCCGTCACCTCGTACTTCCCGGTTGCCGTCACGACAGTATGAAGGTGCTTGATATACTTAAAGCCACCGTTCCTGTAAGCGATATAAGGATAAGCCTTATGCGCCAGTACACACCTTGCGGAAAAGCCCTTGAAATAAAAAATCTTTCAAGAAAACTTACCACTTTTGAATATAACTCGGTTACCGATTACGCCGCTCAGCTTGGCTTTGACGGATACACGCAGGATAAAGAAAGTGCGACATTCGAGTACACTCCCGAATGGGATTTTGAAGGCATATAAAAACAAATCCGACAGGAACACCCTGTCGGATTCAGTTTGTAGAAAAAGTCTGTATTTATAAAAATAGAGCAAATTCTCTATCCCTATCCCCAAACCCCTTC
>ULXR01044979.1_pt1 | contig 11275 bp, 10 predicted proteins | sample 1961511 | NCBI WGS metagenome assembly ULXR01 (sample SAMEA4835844, study PRJEB28245) | human gut metagenome | biome: gut microbiome; material: fecal sample | place: Denmark | collected 2008 | reverse complement strand
GAACAAAAAGAAGGTGCATCGCGCATTACGACACACCCTCAGAATCTTCAAATACAGCCAAACTATTTGAATTGGTAAAGGAAGGAGATTCATACGAGAGAAACATGCTAAAAACCTATACTTTCGCTAATAGTGAATATACAACGGTAAATGGCTTGTCTAATATTATTGCTGATATGAAATACTTTTCTCCCTCTGAAAAGTACTCCATGCTTATAGGTTGCCATGGTTTAGGTTGGATAGATACCAACAGTTTCCGCTTTAATAATGCTTATAACAAAATGAAAATGCATTGGGAAGGAAAGTTATTGACTCGCTATTTCGGTGGACTCACAAATGATTGCATAACGAATTTAACAACTCTGAGGCAAGCAATTGAGAATAACGCTCTTAAATTTGACTACATTTTATTTGACAATTGCTATATGGCAAACGTTGAAGTTGCTTACGAACTGCGCAACACTACTGACTATATTATTGCATCAACATCTGAAATATTGTCTATGGGTCTGCCCTACCAGAAAATCGGACGCTACCTTATGGGCAGTTATGACTTTAAAGCAGTTTGCGACGGCGTATTTGAATACTACGCTAACAGCAGCCAACCTTACGTAACGCTTTCGCTGATAGACTGCCATGAAATGGATGCTTTGGCTTCGGTTATGCAGCAGATTAATGCTAAATACACTATTAGTGACGTTGGTTTGGCTAATACTCAAATACTTGACGGATATTCTCCTGCTTTATTTTATGATTATGGCAACTATGTTCATAATTTATGCAAGGATAATGATTTGCTGGAAATTTTCGACAATCAAATGAAAAAGACAATCATATATACAGTGTGTACTCCTCAATTATACTCAGAAAGCAAAGGATTGTTTAATGTTAATGTATCTTCAGGAATAACGATATCAGACCCGAGCAAAAATCAATGGGCAACAGGAAAAGAAAAAACATCCTGGTACATAAAAACTCATTAGAACAAAACTCATAAAGTTCCGTGGAACTGACTTCGAAAAATGCAACTCGAAAAAAACACCCAAAAAAATAAAGCGGTGTGGCAAATGAAATTATGCCACACCGCTTTATTAAATTATTTTACTGCATTCTATTCTGCTGGAACAGCAAGTGCGCCACTGCCTAAATCGACAGACATAAACGCTGTATCCATAGATGCTCCATAATATTTGCCACTACCAAGCAACGTTCCGTCTGCCTGTAATGTAAATACCAAATCAACGACCTTTGTTCCATAATTGCCGTCACCAACAGTTACCCCTTTCAGCGTTAATGCCGCTCCGTCAAATGCGTATTCAACGCATCCGCCAAAGACCTGGGTTCCCATTGCAATAACCTTCAAAGTTGCAAAACCCGGCTTTTCTGCTCCTGTTGCATCCTTATCTACTGATAATGTAACTGCTGCCTCTCCTGGCATTCCGTAATAGTCAAATGTCAATGTTCCTGTATATTCTGGTTGCAAAGCCACTTGAGGTGCCAAATCATCGCACACCAACGCATTCTGCACATCAACGGTAACATAAGATTTTGCATTTGAAGGAGAATAGATACGAACTGCATCTCCTTCACCTTCAAGATAGATGCTCTTCATATCGTCAGCAACCTTAAATACCAAATTCTTACGTTGACGGTTTCCGTCGGCTGAACCAATATAAACGTTTGTTATTGTTATAGTCTTATTTGCTGCATCATATAGATAAGACTGAACATCCGCAACCTCTTGTGAATATTTGAAAAAAGAATCATCAAACCACTCAACAGAAATGGCAACCTTGCCTGGTGCATCATTGCCCATCAAGTCCTTGTTGAAAGTTACATTCATTCTGTTTTTTGCTCCGGCATTTCCATTAAAGAATCCGTTAACTGCTTCATTCTTATAAACAGTTCCTCCATTCCATTCGTCAGAAACTGCCTCTTTATATGTCTTGGCAACAAGATCAATATTATAGAGGTGGACTTCTCCTGCTATAACTATAGTAACAACTGTTCCTTCAACTGTATATGGATAAGTTGCAGTACCTAATTTTGCTGAACCAAATCCGTCAAGCACAAGGTCTTCACCTCCACCTTCTGCTTTATATGTACCAGCCTCTACACTCTTTGCAATAAATTGAGGTTCGCCTCCCTCTGTGAAAACATACTTCATCTGAACTTCACCATCATAACTTACAAGAGCCTCACAAGTCTTCATAATAGAGGAGCCGCTAACAAAGTTCATTTCTGCATCTTTCACAAGATAACCATAGTTGTCAAGGAAGAACCAACGGTTTGTACCGTCAGCATTTGTTACCTCAAGCATATATTGAGAACCGTATGTGTCACGAACAGCATACGACAATTTAAAATCGCCTTTGGCGGTACAGTACAGACGAGAATTTTCTGGCTTATTCTCCTTTTTATCAATAACTGTTACAAATGCGAAATCTCCTTTGCTAAATTTACCGTTTGCTCCATTCCATGGACCTTCTATATACTTTAGTTCTTCACTATCCGATTGCTGGTATTCAAAACTTCCCAAAGATTTGTTATAAACAAACAGATCTTCAAAGTTGTATTTCATCTCATCAGTTGAAACGACAGTATATGACTCATTATACTTCAAATATATTGTCATCTCTGGTGATTTACAAACTCTCGTACTTGTCTTTGCATTGAGTTGATAACCCTTATACTCACCAACAAAAGCCTCTCCAAGATAAGTTGTCCTCTCTTTGGCTTTTGTTTCAATCGTTATAGGTTCATTTGGCATAAATAAAGTCCAGCATCCTCTACCGAGCAAATTGTCTTCAGGATTTGACCAAAAGACCTGTTTTGTATAGTCGTTGCCAGTATAATTTCCCTTTACAGTATATGTTGCATCATAGCCCAAATCGGCCTTGTAAAGGAAGTGAGGTGTTCCTCCAGCCCTCTCTGCTGTCCAGTCAAGCGGTTTGTCAGGGCTCATTATGTGGTCATTATTAATACAGTCAAGCATTATAACACGGCTATGGCCATCATCTGCTCGCAATATCTCAAGCCAGTTGTTTGTTATTGGAGCATACTTCCACATTGAGAACTCATCCATTTTACAATCAACTTGAGTTCCGTCATATAGTGATACTCGCATAACATCAAATGTTTCATCTGTCGCTGATTTTAGGTAAATAATATTCTCAATATCCTCAACCATAAACGACATAAACGTTCCGTATGCACGATAACCGTCCATTCGGTCACTTAAAGCATAAACCGATGTAGCAGACACTAATGCTCCGCATAATAAAGCTGGGTATATAAATAACTTTTTCATTACATTACTGTTATTTTATAAGACATACGGTTAACTTTCACAATATATATTCCCTTTTCAAGATTTGGCAACTCCATTCGGTACGATCCTTCTGCTCCTGCGGAAACGAGGCAGCGACCTTGCAAATCATAAAGAGCAACTTTACTTCCTACAGGCAAGTTGCCGAAGGTAATTTCTCCATTGCCAACCACCGGGCGGCTTTCTTCTACTCCAACCATCTCTGCACCGCCATTACTTCCATCAAAATGGAATGATTCTATTTGCGCTCTGTTAAACGTAACCTCTTTTGCTCCGTCAGTAAAGATTACCAGTGTTTCAAGGAATGTTGTTTTAAGCGAAGTTGTTAGTGTAATTTGATTTGTTGTACCATCTGTTAAAGTAACAACAACACTTCGATAGCCTGATGCCATCGCCGTACCGGCGAAAAGCAATAAACATGCTAACGCTGCTGATTTTAAGATTTTCATATCGTTTAATTTAAGTTTAAAAACTACTCAAAAAGTGATTATATAATCTCTCCTTTTTGAGATTACAAATCTACACAACAAATAAGTTTTTACAAACTATTTGCAATTTTTTTATTTTAAAAAATTATGTTTTGCCATTTTTAATGTCAGAAAAAGATGTTGTATAACAAAAAATGGGTGGTGTACCATAAATGACACACCACCCATTTTTATTCTGATTTTTATTCCACCGCTGGAGGAGAAACATCGTCATAATCCTCAACAACGGGCTTACCCTTCTGCCTTAATTGGAATTCATAGATTATATTCAGATGAACACTCAACTTATTATCTCTCGGTCCATATCCAGGAATATACCATGGACGAGAATTGGGATTCTCCTTTATATTAAAAGGAACCATATATTTCAAGCCCCAGCCAAGCGAAAAATTCTTTATAATATTAACCTGCAAACCAAGTTGAAATTCACCCCAAAAAGCGTGAGATTTCTGTCCAAGAATATTTATTGCATCTTCATTACCCCACAAACCGTCATTAATCTTTATATCTGTAACGTCATACTTAAAAGAAGTCCACCCCAGATGGAATCCAGCATATAACTTATACCTCTCATCCTTAGTCGCCATAAAGTTATAGTTCGCTCCAACTTTGGCAAAGAAAGCAGGATTACTTTTATATGTATAGTTACCATCTTCAGGAGTATCCTTTGCTGCTCCAATACCCAATTCAAGAGTCGGGAAATAGCGGTTACGCATATTTAACGAAGCCCAAACACTACCGCCTCCATAATCTTTGCCAAATGCACGCATCAATGGATCCCAAATATTCAAACCAACTGTAACGTTCTTGAGCAAAGGGTGCATTTGCCGTTTGGCCATACGGATAGAATCTGTCTTTAAAGAATCTTTAGCAAGAGAATCAGCATAATGACGCTCTGCCTTTGCCCTATCTTTTATCTGCTTTAACTCTTCCTTGGAAACTATCTTCAACTCTGTTTCCTGCTCAACCGGCGTTATCTTGCGCTGAGCATGAATAACGGAAGCGGATATGCCGATAATGGCAAAAAGCAAAAAACACGACAATATCTTCTTCATTACTTGCCCTCCTCCTTTACTCTGAAGAATATTTTGATATTCTCAGCATTTGTATTGTCAATACGCTTTGTTGCAAACTGCACCGAATCTATAAGATTGCTGGAAACTTCGTAAGAAACTATGTCAAAAATGTACATTGCACCACAATCCGAAGAATGAAAATAAGGTGTCTTTTCGTAAACAATCGATAAGGTATCAGTCACTCCATATTGAGACAATGCCTTCTGGTCATACCTGAAAACGAAATTTGAAACAGTATCAGAGATATTCAGCGGAAGATACGTCTGAGTTATCGACCTGCCACAGTTAATAAGAGTTGTATCGCCAACCATTCCTATTCCATATACAGAAATGGAATCCACCGAAATAGATTTCTTTGATGATGAGGAATAGAATCCCGCAAGCGGAAGGCTACTGCTATTGCCCTCGCAACCGTCATCATTACAGGAATATACAGATGCAATAATAGATACTGCCGCAACAAGAAAAAGAATATGTCTGACTATTCTACCCATTTAACTATCTCATCAAAATTTTTACGATTCTTCTCCGGGAATGCCGATTTTGTAGGGTAACCTACAGGAATAATAACTATAGGCTCTTCTCCAACACCCAAACCAAGCAACTGCGTGCATTTGGATACATCGAAATTACACACCCAACAAGTGCCGAGACCTGCCGCTGCTGCTGCAAGGCAAATATGCTCAACTGCAATGGCAACGTCGATATTGGTATGGTCCTTGCCGTCTGTACGGTGCCAGCCCTCATTATGATTGCCAACAGCAACTATAAAAGTTCCTACATTCTCCATCCATTCACGGGCATAGCACGCCTTCAATTCGGCTACCTTTTCAGGGGTGTTAACAACATAAAACATCCACGGCTGACGATTACATGCCGACGGCGCCATCCGCGCTGCCTGAAGCAATTCCTCAAGCAGTTCTCTCTCGACCTTGCGGTCTGAAAATGAGCGGCACGAATATCGCTGCGTTGCTACAGACATAAATATATTATTCGGCATAGGGCTAAATCGTTTCTCTGATTTGATACTTGTTTCTCTCTGATGAATTACGGGCAATCAATTCACCGACAAAACCCGTCAAGAAGAACTGAGAACCTAAAATCATCATTGTCAAAGCTATATAAAAATACGGAGTATCAGTTACAAGGCGTGCCGGCTCATGCGAATAGAGAGCAACAAGTTTGATAACTCCAACAACAATGGCTGAGATTAAGCCAAGCATAAACATTATAGTTCCAAGAAAACCGAATATATGCATCGGCTTCGCACCAAACGATGATACAAACCACAGGCTAAGCAAGTCAAGATAACCGTTAACAAAGCGGTTTAGACCGAATTTTGTCTTGCCATACTTTCTTGCTTGATGGTGAACGACCTTTTCTCCAATTTTTGCAAAGCCCGCACTCTTGGCAAGGTACGGGATATAACGGTGCATCTCACCATAAACCTCTATATTCTTGACAACGTCCTTGCGGTATGCCTTCAATCCGCAGTTGAAATCGTGCAAATTCTTAATACCACTAACCTTACGAGCCGTTGCATTAAAGAGTTTTGTAGGGATTGTCTTTGAAAGCGGGTCATAACGCTTTTGCTTCCAGCCGGAAACAAGGTCATACCCGTCATTCATAATCATATTGTACAATTCCGGTATTTCGTCTGGACTATCTTGCAAATCGGCATCCATAGTAATAACCACTTCACCTTCAGCCCTCTCAAAACCAACATTCAATGCAGGAGACTTACCATAATTCCTGCGGAAACAGATTCCCTTGACACAATCATTTTTCTCCTGGAGTGACTTGATAACATTCCATGACGAATCTGTTGAACCGTCGTTGACAAAAATGATTTCATAAGTATAATTATATGCCTTCATCACGCGGGCAATCCACGCTTCCAACTCTGGCAATGACTCTTCCTCATTATACAAGGGAACAATAACTGATATATCCATATTCCTTTTTATTCGATACGGTTACAAAATTACGCATTTATTTTGAAATACACCCCCGGCTGGCATACTAAATTGAAAAACGGAGTGCATCAATTTATTGATGATACTTTATCTGCCTATATTAATAGCAACAGATTTAACGGCATCTAATTACAATAACACTTATTTGTAGGTATATAGAACGTTATAAATGCATACAAAATACTAATAAAAGGGTATTTTGCAGTCATTTAAAAGTCTATACTTTTGCATACCTAAAATAAACAATTTATATGTAACGAGAACAAGATGAAAACAAGATTTTTTGTACTCATAGTTTTATGTTTCCTCTGTTTATCTTCATTCGCTCAAGGTATAAAAGGAACAGTAAAGAATAGCAGAGATGGACAACCTTTGAGTGGCGTTTCAGTACAGATAAAGGGGACCTCTATTGGAATTTCGACAGATATAAATGGGAATTATGAAATTTTTCCTGCTAATAGAGACGGAATAGATTCTCTGATTTTTAGTTGTCTCGGCATGAAAACAGTAGAAAAAAGAATAAACATTCCCAAAACAGGCATAGTACGTTTTGATGTTATTATGGATGAAGACAACCTGATGTTAGGAACAGTAGAGATTGTTGGTATTGGTGAGAGAAAAGCAATTCGTGATGTAAAACAGCAAGGCGTCCCCGTTTCCGTTATTGATGGAAAAACGCTTGCCGGTCGCGGAACTTCGATATCAGAAGTTATAAATCATCAAACTGGAGTGAAAATACGCCAAACTGGAGGAGTGGGTAGCCAGACAAAAATCAATGTTCGAGGTCTTGAGGGAAACCGTGTCCAAATCTATATGGACGGCTATCCATTAAATACTCCAGATGGGAATTTTTCAATCAATGATATTCCTTTACAATTCATCGATCGCATAGAAATATATAAAGGAATTGTACCTCCTGAATTTGGAGGAGACGGCTTGGGAAGTGCCATTAATGTCGTAACCATTGATACTGATAAAGATTTTTATGATGTGGCATATAAAATTCAAAGTTATGGAATACATGAAGGAAATGCAACTATTCGCCACTTCTTACCTAAAATTAATACAGCCATGACTCTTTATGTCGGAGGGGCATTGGCTCAAAATGATTACACGATAAAGTCTCCTTATGTTGACGGCTTGAAAATCAAGAGAGATCATGACGCATTAAAAATGATTGATTACGCGGTAAGTTTCAATTTCATGAATGGATATTTCGATGAGGCCAAAGTTGAGATTTTAGGATATGCAAACCGTAAGGAAATGCAGGGAATTGAAACGAATATACGTCATACATTTAATAAAGGATTTACTACAGGTGGAAATATACACATGGAAAAGACATCGTTTCTTACCAAACGGCTTAATTTAAAATTTAATTTTGAATACTTATATATAAATTCCTGTTTAAATGACACATCCTCTTTTGTTTATGATTTTCACGGAAATAAACGTCCAAACAGTTATAAAGGAGAAAAAGGAAGTGTTCCAAATTTATCTGATGACAACACACACGACATTCGTTACAATCTGAATTTAAAATATCAACTTATACCCAAAACGATGTTCATAAATCTAAATAACGATTTTCGTTTTGTCTCTTTAGAAGCAAATGATACGGCTGCACAGAATTTTTTGAAAAAGCCTGTAAGCGGATTGACTTCCAATATTACGGGAGTTATTTCTTCCTTATCTTTGGAAAACAAATGGCTTAATGAAAAACTAACATCTGTAATTACAGGAAGACATTACTATTTTGGAATGGCTGGTAAAACTATTGATTTGACTTATGCATCAGAAAGCAAACCAGTATATACTGACCGCTCGGGAAACTATTTTGGATACAGTCTTGCTTTAAAGTACAACTTACCAAAAGACTGGTATTTAAAAGCAGCAATGGAACACAATTACAGACTACCAAGATATGAAGAAGTATTAGGAGATCGAATTACGACAATGACAAGTCCATTACTTGAGCCAGAAGTCGCTGACAATTATAATTTGGGTATATTTTATGACCACTATTATAAAAATGAATCCAGAATACAATTTGAAGCAAATTCATACATTATAAAAGTAAAAAACATGATGTATCTACTTGCTCAAGCAGGATTTTTCAAATACCAAAATTTAGGTAAAGCTCTGCTATATGGTGCAGATGCAGAAATTAAATGGGATATTAATCGAAATTGGTTTGTTTCTCTAAATGGAACGTGGCAGAAATCTATTGATTATTCTAAATTTATCTTCGGAACAAATACTCCAAGCCAAACATATAAAAAGCAACTGCCACATATACCTATTCTTTATTTCAACTGGATGGTTGATTACAGAAAGGACAACCTTTTTGGAGGGAAGGGACAATATACACGAATATATTATGAAGGTGGCTACACAGATAAATATTATTATGGGTATGAACTTAGCAAAAATCAAGACTATAAAATACCCTCTTCACATATACATACTCTGGGATTTGAGTATGGAATATTAAATCGTAAAATTATTTTTGGTGCAGAATGTCATAATGTCCTTAATTCTGAAGAAATGACAAATTTCAACTACCCTTTGGCTGGACGTACTTTTTCTGCCAAAATACGTTTTACATCTCTTGATTGGTAATGTTTAATTAAATATATAAAAGACATGAGAAAAAGCATTTTATTAATCTTGCCCGCATTATTTGGTTGTTCGATTCTATTCACATCTTGCAGCGAAGAACAAAATGGAGAAGGCCTTGAAAACAAAGGCAAAGCAGAAGTTGTTTTAGCAGTAGATATGGCTCCTACTGCCTCCATGGGATATATTGTTCCTGTCCAGAACACTTCTGTTGAAAATGTAAGTTTTAAAGACGCACATGAAGTCAGGAGTTCCCCTTACCTTTCTTCATACAAAGACTGGGTATTTTCAGTTGGAGGTACTTCTGACGGTAATATTTATAAGTTTATACGCAATAGTGATGGCTCTTTAAGCAAAGTTGGAGAGTTACAGGTAGATCGCACAGCTCCTATGGCAGCCCACATGCTTGTTGTTAGTGATACTAAAGCATACGCATCTGCTCCTATTGAAAATAAAATCGTAATATTCAACCCAACAACAATGGAACGAACAGGCGAGATTGATTTAGCCGATACCAAATGGGGTGTAGATGGAAGCAGCACTCCTAACCCATTAGGGCTATTTCTACGAGATGATATTCTATATATTGGATTGGGAGAATTTGACAATATGCCTGTATGCAAAAAGGGTGCACACATGCTATTAATTGATTCCAAGACCGACAAACCGATAAAGAAAATCGAAGATTATCGTTTGACATCAGCATCTGTTATCGGGGTTGGCGGTATGTTTGTTGATGAAAACAATGATTTATACGTTCCTTGCTGGGGTTCATACGGCTATGTACCTGGCCATCACAGCGGGCTGCTTCGTATTAAAAATGGAGAAACTGAATTTGACAAAAACTATTGCTTTAATTTAACTGACAGAACCTGGCAAAATGTTGAAGGCGGCAAATTGCAATATGTGCTGTCTTACCATTATGCAGGAAATGGAGAATTGTATTTCTTTGGATACTGCCCTGCTTTTATCGGTGCTGCTGGACCTGATTATATTAAAGATAAAACTAATTATAGTTTTAAATCAAATATCTACAAATGCACTGGAGAAGTTTTGAATTTACCAAGAACAAACGGATACAGTTGTGCTATAACGCATAAAGAAAACCAAGTCTATTTCGGATTGGTAACAGAAACCAATGGTGCTGGCCTCTTTGTTTATGATAGAGGAAGCGGCAAATGCTCTTCTAAACCAACTATGGCTGTGCAGGGTACTATAATGGATATCAAATTATTAAAGTAAATTATACTATATCTTATTTATAGCAAACTATATTCTGACCCTTTGCAGTCAAAAGCACTCAGATTGTAAAGGGTTTTTCTATGCAAATATACCATTTTCCTATTATGGAAATTTTTCTTAATCGCTATAGAAGGAACATGAAAGGCTCTTTAGGGTATTTTCAAAATGCCTTTTTACAATAACAAATCTTATAAAGAAACCTTATGCATCGTTCCCGCAACGTTAACTATATAAATACCACATCCTAAATGAATCTTTTTTTCTTTTCCGCTATATAGACATTGACCTTTAAGATTATAAACCTCTACTCTTTCTTCTTGTGCACCGCTAATTTCTATATCACCATCATGAGTTTTCACCCTTATGTGACCTGCATCATTCCACTCAACACTACCAAAATTGTCCTCATATATACTTATAAATAGTTTCCAATATATGTTATCCTTGTAAGTTTCCAAATAACCGGATGGCACAATCAGATCCGCCGTAAAAGAGTCAAAAGTATAACCACTGTATTTACAACCGATTATTACTCAATATTTTATA